>Ga0070747_1000115_pt1 | contig 37763 bp, 44 predicted proteins | sample VirMetDEL_Mar_31_FD_77321 | JGI IMG/M metagenome (GOLD analysis project Ga0070747, IMG submission 77321) | Aqueous microbial communities from the Delaware River and Bay under freshwater to marine salinity gradient to study organic matter... | ecosystem: Environmental > Aquatic > Marine > Coastal... | reverse complement strand
ATGGATAAAATCCTGAAGGCCGAGGATGCTGTTGTCGTGCTCAATTTTGAGATTTGGCGTAAAGATAAGGATTTGTTGGCGAAGTTGATGGATTGGCGCATTGACACGATGATTGTGGACGAGGCGCATAACCTGAAGAACACAAGCAGCAGCAATTTTAGGTACGTTGACATGTTGGCGAAGGTGGACAACGTGTGTCCTAGCTGCAAAGGCCACATCAAGGGCTTGTATGGGACCGACAAGAAGGTAAAACCATGTCCTGGGTGTGGTTGGACCAAAGGGGAACTTACCCCTGTTAGGTACGCTTACAAGCTCGATGAGTGGCTGTCGACTAAAAGCATGAAGAACGTCTGTTTTACTACTGGCACACCTATTTTGAATAGTCCTCTTGACATTTATGCGTTGCTGCATCTGTGTGATCCGATGTTGTTTGCTCGGAAAACACAATTTTTGGAGACATTTTGTATACAAAATTATCATTCGGGGAAAATGGAGTTTCGTGATGGTCAGCTGGACAACTTACGTCCTCTGATTGAGGGTAGGTTTATTGCTCGTAGCCGGGAAGATGCGGGGATTGTGTTGCCGACACAGCGGAAACACATTGTTCGTGTTGACCTTGATCCAGAGGCTTACAAGAAGCAATACAAGATTGTGCGGCAACTGTCGGAACGTGCGCAAATCATGCTGGATAGTGGCGAGTCGATGACGATCATGCACCTGATTGCGCTGATTACACGCAAGCGACAGGCTAATGTGTGGCCTGCTGGTATTGAGTTGAAGGATACCGAGGGGAACGTTATATTCTCTGTCGGGAATGAAGTGCGGGAGTCAGCGAAGCTCGACGTTGCGCTGGAGCACATACTTGCTATACACGCTGAGGGTAGGCGACAGGTAGTGTTTAGCCAGTTCAGTACGGCACTTGACGGGTTCAAGGACATACTGGAGGAGAACGGGTTACGTGTGGCTGTGCTGACGGGTGCAACACCACGTAAGCTGCGAGATGAGATAAAGAATAACTTTTACGAAGCGAAGGGAGAAGTACCGAAATGGGACATTATCTTATGCAACTACAAGACGGGTGGGACGGGTTTGAATCTGACTTCTGCAAGTGCGACGCACATTATCGACGAGGAGTGGAATCCAGGGAAACGCGACCAAGCCTACGCGAGAACGGATCGTATCGGTCAGGCGTTAGAGAACGACGTATACATTTATCGCATACCTGCAAGTATCGATACGTGGATGGCGAATACTATTCATCGTAAGGAACAGATGGTGTCGGCGTTCCAGGATACAATGGTGGATGAGTCGGCTGAGATGACAGCTGAGAGCCTTGGTGAAGCAATGAGGACGGGAGAAATACTGTGAGCGACGAGCTGTGGATCGACATCAACTTTAAGTTGTATGAGCCTCACCAAGACGACTACACCATAGTTGAGGTAGAGAAGCGCGGTGTCGGAAGGCCCATGTCTGAGCCCTCGGAGATCACTGACATTGTGTCGACAGGTCGTAAGCGAGCTGCCATGATGTACCCTATTTTCAAAGATATGAAGTGTGAGTGGGCCGGACTAAAGTATGCGGGGGGTGGCGTTGAGCCGATCATCGGTTGTGATGGCAACATTATTCAGCCAAGCAAAGGCCCCGACAAGGGTGACCGCCATCATGGGCCTGACAAGAACGTCATCAACAATGCTCCCGACAACGTACACCGTATTTGTTCTAAGTGCCATAACAGATGGCACGCCCTAAACAATCCTTATTATGGTGAGAGGCCACCAGCCGACGAACCATTTTTACCATTGCAAGATTACAAAGATCACGACAGTGAGACTAAAGCAACTGCCGAGGAAATAAAAGAAAACGAACATTATTGGTCAACTAAAAATAAGTTGCTCGTTAATGTTGACACGGAATAAATGGTACGCTACCATCACTGATGAAAGGACGGTATGAAAATGTATTTATGGATTGACCTTGAAACAACTGGATTAGACCCAGACAATGATCGCATTATTGAAGTTGGCTGGTTCCTTTCAGAGCACCATGTTCATGTAACTGACGCACAATCTGTGCTCATTACTCCTGACAAAGTTGCTTGGGAGCTGATGCAGCAGGATTTGTTTGTGCAGACAATGCACACTGAAAACGATTTGCTGAAAGACATGGAGTCTTTTGGCACAATAATGGTTGAAGATGCTGAAGATCAAATACTTGAAGACATCAACAAACATTACCCCGAGGGATTGCTTACCCTAGCTGGGGCAAGTGTTCACTTCGATCACGGATTCATCCGTAATTGGATGCCACGCCTTGATCGTAAGCTCAGCCACAGGCACATGGACGTCAGCACATTAAAAATGTTTTTTGATTCGCAAGGTTTTTATTCTTACGGAGAGAAGCAGCGCCCAACAGTACACAGAGCTTTGGATGATGTAACAGACACATTTGATTTGTTCTGTCGTTATGCCGAGCTAGTGCAAGAACTTGAGTACAGCTACAGCAACAGGACGGATGCGCTCGATGCCTAGTGTCAGCCATTCAGAAGTAGACAACTACCTGCTCTGTCGTAGGAAGCATTACTATGGCTACGGGCTTAGCCTGGAGCGTGTAAACAAAAGCGCAAGCCTGGCGACAGGTACAGCAGGTCACGCGGTATTGGAGACGTTTTACGGAACAATCATCAATAACGGTGAAACTCCTCAAGAGCAACTCCAAGCTTTTGATACTGCGTTAGATGCGGCCAAAGCTAGGTACGAAGAGATTATTGCTGAAGGCTACAAAGATGCTGATCGTAGGGCTACGCTGCACGACATTCTTTTCCACGAAGACTGGGGTTACTTTGAAAACGAATTCCTTGTCCGTAACGGATGGAGAATCATGGCTGTAGAGCAAGAGTTTAGTTTGGTGTATGACGAAGAAACTGAAAGCGCTTACCCGTTTGTTGTGGACCTCATTGTCCAAGACCCTAGTGGTGCTTTCGTTGTTGTAGATCACAAGTTTGTGTACGACTTTTACACACCAGAGCAAACAGACCTACAACCACAGATTCCTAAGTACATCGGCGCGTTGCGAGCACTCAAGTATGAAATAAGTTACGGTGCCTACAACATGCTACGTACAAGGAAGCTTAAAGAACCCACATCGGATTCGATGAGCTACTACATGATCCTCAAGCCAAACACTGATCGTGTACTAAACACGTTCATGGAGCAGCTTGGGGTGGCAGCTGAGATACAAGCATTGAAAGAACTAAGCATTGAAGATCAAGAGAAGCGGGCCTACCGCACAGCCAACAAGATGGTGTGCCAGTCCTGCTCGTTCCGGGACATTTGTTCCACAGAGTTAGTTGGCGGCAACGTTGAACTGATGAAGAAAACTGAGTACAAGATACGCGAACGCAAACAATTTGTAGCGTCGCCAGATAAGGAAACAAAATGAACAATCGCCTTGATGAAATAGTGGGCCGGATGACGGACCTGGGTACGGAAAAAGTCAACAAAAACCTAATGGCAATGCTTTATGGCAAGCCGGGTAGTGGCAAAACCGTTCTGGCTGTCGGCCTTGCACGTAACATAATCAAACCAAAACAAAAAGTGCTATACATCGATACCAAAGAAGGCTGGGTCTCTTTGGAGAACCACGACGGAATGGTCAACGATGTTGTGCGTATGAACTATCAGAACTTTTCAGACTTCGCGGTGATTGCTAATGCGATTGCTAAGGGCGAGAAGGGCTTTGACAAAGTGGGAGCTGTCGTCATTGACGAGTTTTCCACAGCAGCTGACATGCTATTGGACGACCTGCACCGCGAGGATGTGGGTGCCCGTAGTGACGAAATCCCGACAGAAGCACTCGATGCCAGGTTGTACAAACCGCTTGGTGATGCGTGTCGTAAAGCTGTCGAGATGTTCCAAAACCTTCCGGGGGTACACGTCATACTCGTAGCACATGAGCGTGAAGTTGTTGACCACCGTAAGGTCAAGGTAATCAAGCCAGGCTTCACCCCAAAGAACAACGATGGGCTACAAAAGCTTATGCACTTGACTGCCCACCTAACCAACGAGATCAAGGGTGCCGGTAAGAATGTGTCGTATGACCGTCTTATACAATCCCACCCGAGCGCCTTGGTTGATGCCAAAAGCCGCATCGGTGGTCTCCCACTAAGCTCCACACCAGGAGAGTTCGTCCAAGTAATCACTGATTGGTTGAACGACGTATCCAGTGGTGTGGTAGCCGAAGCCAAAGAACTGGCCTCGGATGAACTGCCTGATGAAGGCGTGCCCGTCTCTGAAGCATACGTTGAAGATGATGAGCCCGCATTTGTTGGCGAAACTAACTGATAACTGAAAGGTAACAAGAATAATGGGACTGTTAGATGAGTACGGAATTGACACATCTGAAGTTGAAACACCATCGTACGATCTCGAAGATGGTATCTACGAGTACGAACTAGGTGACGTGTACGTGAAGCAGGGTAGCCAGGCTTTCCCTGACCGTTCATGGGTCATTGTCGAGTACTTGATTGGGGACGAGGGAAAGAAGCAGAGCGAGTTGTTCGAGCTACCCCAGGACCCAGAGAACATGACTGACCGTGAACGTCAGAAGTTGGGCTACTATGTGGCACGACTCATGGACCTTGGTGTTGACCGCGCAGCAGTCAACGACGTAGACCGTGACGATTTGATCGGACTTCGCGGAACATTGCAGTTGTACTCCAGTGCGGGCAAGGGAAAGAACGCTGGTAGAATGTTCCAGAACATCAAGAATGTCAAAATTTCCAAGACTTCTGAGGCTCCCCAGCCAGCCCAGAAGACCGCTCGCAAGACCGCAGCTAGTAATCCTTTTGCATAACTAGCTTTGCGAGCTACAGGTGGCCCCGGAGTTTCCCCTTCTTTATCCGGGGCCACCACTCTAACAAGGACGGACAATGGAAGACGCGACTAAAGAGCTAAGAGATTTTTACAATTACATGTGGGGTAAGGACGAAACAGTATCCGATCCCACGTTTGTTTATTTGCCTGTCGAGCATGAAGGTAAGTGGACACCATACATGTTTGCTTGGCCGAGGCAGCGAGAAGGTGTGATACGACACACCCTTAAGTGGTCAGCTATTAAGGCGAACGTGTTTTATTCTCCTGCGTTATTCAAGGCGGCTAATCCTGCTAAAGAGAACGTGCTGGGTAGCCATGTGCTGTGGGTTGACTTTGACGGTAACGCGCCGGAGGAGTGGCCTCAGGAGGCCTTAGAGGGACAGATCTGGGTGCCTCCTCCTACTTTGATTGTGCAGTCTTCAATAGAAAAGCATGAGCACTGCTATTGGAAGCTTGATAAGTTTATTGACAACATTGAAGTGCTGGAAGATAGAAACAGGGCTATTGCTTATGTAATGCACGCGGATACGTCTGGCTGGGATGCGGATCAAATACTCAGACCAATTCGTACTACTAATCACAAACGCAATATGCCTGTGATTATTAAAAACTGGGACCGTGAGGACGAAGAAGATTATGCAACAGACAAAAAGATCATTTGAACTATACGCTGAGATAACAAGAGACTTATCAACTATTGGTGGTTCTCCTTGCGAGAACGCACCTGACATGTTTTTTATTGACGAGCAAGATACTTTGGGCCGAGAGAAGATAAGAAACTCAAAGAAACTGTGCGATGACTGCCCAATTAAATTTAAGTGTTTAGAGTATGCGTTGGAGGCTAATGAGTCTCAAGGCATATGGGGCGGCCTTACCTATAACGAGCGCAAGCTGCTTAGTAGGAAGGCGATAAGGTGACCGCAAAATATAGCATTGAAGACTTTGCTCAAGTACCATCGGCTCGAAAGATTGTTAGCACTGACTTACTGCTAGGAGATTTACCCTCGCTGGAGGATGTTAGAACATTAGCTAAGTGGACCCCCGAGATTATGGAGAAGTTTGGTAGGGATGCCAAATACTTTCAGGGGCCACCTAAAAGGGATCGTTCGGCTGCTATGTCGGAGTTGGCGCATCTCGGGGCTGAGATGGGTTGGACGGATGCCCAGATAGGTACTGTCCTTTACGATGCTGATGATCGTTGGGGTAAGTATAAGAATCGTCGTGACCGTGAGCGTCGTGTCACAGATTTTGTCAATAGGGCTCGACAGAAGCATGGTTACAACTCTTTAGACAACATCGATCTGACTAAGATGATCAATTCTGCTAACCAGACGGCACCTGTGATGGGGGAGTCGAAACTTATTTATGGTTACCAGGATTTTGTTGAGGCTGAGTTTAAGATTGAGTGGATACTCAGCGGGCTCCTAGCCCAGGGGGGCTTCGGTTTGATCACAGGCTACCCAGGTACAGGTAAGACACAGCTTTCTATCGCCCTCGCCGCTCACATGGCTTTAGGGGAGAAGAAGTTTCTTACCTGGGACAACGTTGCCGGTAGTAAGAAGGTTATGTTTCTGTCGTTGGAGATGTCAGCTGCTCCGTTGAATCATTTTATGGCGACGATTGGGCAGGCTTACCCCGACAAGAACACACTGAACCGCAACTTTTTGGTTGCACCGTTTGGTACTCCCATCAACTTGGATAGCCCGGAGGGTCAGATCTTCTTTGATCAGATAATGAATGATTACATGCCAGACATCCTCGTTATCGATTCGTTACAAAAGATTAGCTCCAAAGAACTGACCGACGAGCAGGCAGTAAAAAACCTTATTCATTACCTGTCGGTGGTACGCAGTAAGTACTCGTGTTCGATGCTGATGATCCACCACAACCGCAAGAAGGCTAACGATGGGCAGAAAAAGGGTGTTGAACTGTCGGACGTGTACGGCTCGACTTACATCACGACAGACGTTGACTTTGTGCTATCCCTCAAAGTTGTTGAAGGAAACCTGCTGCAAGTAGACACCTTGAAGAACAGGCTTGGGCCTACGTTCGAGCCGTTTACTATAACCAGAAATCCAGAGAACCTAAGTTTTACTACTGATCTGGGCAACGTCTTTAACCAGTTTGCAAAGGACAACGACCTTGCAATTTAACGACATTAACGAAGGCAGCCTGGCTCTCTTAACTAAGTTAGGGGAACCTAACCTAGTTATCGCTGTCGACACTGAAACTACCGGCCTCAGTGTTGCTAATGGCGAAGACAAATGTATCGGTGTCAGCATCGCTACCGTCGTAGACGGAACACCTTACAGTCATTATTTTCCTTTCCATCACCAGACAGGTGAAAACTGTGGGAATGACGTATACACACTACTAAAGGATTTGTTGGAGGGTGACCATACTTTAGTGTTCTGCAACGCACAGTACGACATTCTTTCGTTAGAAACTATTGGGATCTTTGTTGAGCACACAAACTTTATTGATGTGCCTACTGTGGCTCACCTCATCAACGAAAACAAACCATACAACAAGGGATTAGATTCGTTAGCACAGTACTACTTGAAAGATTCAGGAAAACATAAAGATCCGTTTTTAGAAAAACAAAAAAAGATTGGGTGGCCCGAGACAACGTGGGAACAGATGTGGCCTTATGCTGTCGTGGATGCGGAGCTGACGTGGCGTTTGTGGGGCGTGTTGCGCATCACGCGCCAGTGGGAAGATTTGCCGGACGAAATTTGGCCTCACAAGCAGAATTTGGTTCGGGTCCTTTTGTCGATGAAACGTACAGGTGTACGTATTGATGTACAACTTGCCCAGGAGTATGTACAAAAGGGCGAAATTCAAATGGATAAACTACAGAAAGAGCTGGGAATTAATCCTGCAAGTCCTAAGCAAATGAAAAAATTGCTTATTGATGATCTTGGGTTGCCGGTTGTGAAGAATAGCAAACTTACTGGTGCCCCTAGTTTCGACAAAGAGGCCATGTTAGCGTATGATTCGATGCTGGAAAAGCTTGAAAACCCTGCTGCTCGGCAAATAAAAGAGTTCAGGGGGTGGCAGAAAGCCGTCAGCGCCGCGTACAGGCCCTATCTTGAGCTGGTTGATGTAGATGGTCGCCTAAGGTGTAGTTATCGCCTCCACGGGACTGCTACGGGGCGTCTTTCGTGTGCCGAACCCAACTTGCAGCAAATTCCTAAGTCATCCGACAAACCGTGGAACGGTAAAGTTAAAGAATGTTTTATAGCGGAAGATGGCTTTGTACTTATCAACGCCGACTTCTCGCAGCTCGAACTACGCCTCGCAACAGCCTACGCTGGGGAAGAAGAACTCAAAGAGGTATTCAACGAGGGACGTGACATCTTCACTGAAATGTCCAAGCAATTAGGCATGTCCCGTCACGACACAAAAACACTTGTCTACTCCATGCAATACGGTGCAGGCGAGCAGCGGCTAATGAACGCTTTTGGGGTTAACAGGTTAGAGTCAAAAGAAATTAGGCAAAACTATTTCAGCACTTACCCAAACTTTCGTAGATTAAACGAACGTTGCACAGCCAAAGTTGAAGAGACCGGCAAAATACGTATTTGGTCAGGCAGGGATCGACATTTTGAACACCGCAACGATGCATACAAAGCCATGAACAGCCTCATCCAAGGTGGGGCAGCGGACATTGTGGAACGTATCATGGTCAAGTGTTTCCAGGAATTAGAAGGACCTGAATGTCGAATGTTGCTTCAAGTCCACGACTCCATTACATTTGAGGTTAAGGAATCAGTAGTACCCCAATACATGGAGAAGATACGAACAACAATGGAAAATGTAAATGCCGTAACAGGTGACATTGACTTTGATGTTCGATTTGCAGTCGAGGTAGATCACTGGGTTCCTCAGGAGGACGGGAAATGATACTGGTATATGAGTGCCCGCATTGCGGGTACATGGATAGTGACCCTGAGCTGGCAGAAACTCATTGCCTAGATAACGGCACAAGTTTATGGTCATCAGCGTAGACCCCGGAGAAACGACAGGTATTGCTTACTGGAGTGATCAAGGTGAGTCTATTGAACGAGAGGCACTAAACCAGGAAGCTTTGTTTGACAAGTTAGAGCAACTTGACAACGTAACCATTGTTGTGTGCGAAGATTACCGGCTTCGACAGGGTAAACAAATGGTGCAGACGGGTTCGCGGTTTGTAGCTGTACAAATCATTGGGGCCCTCAAAGCCTACGCTCGGCGTGTCGGGGCAAAGTTTGTGCTTCAACCAGCCCAAGTGCTGACAGTGGCTGCGTTACATAGCGGCGTGAAGCGCCCAAGCAACCACGCCAAAAGCCATGATATAGATGCCTACAACCATGGCTACTATTTCTTCGAAACTAAAGGGCTTCTTCAACCTAAACCCCTGTGATAAACTTTAGTGTCCTCACGGTTACCGTCCTAGCCGTGGGGACATTATATTTTGCTTAAATGATCTTCGATACGCTTCACTGCGTCTTTGATACTGGTCCCGCCGTTTGTTTTTACTTCGTGCTCCACGTTAGCCATACGTGATTCAATTCTGTCGAGGCGCTCAGGCAGCTCCGCAATAATGTCGATGGTTTTTACAAGCTTAGAAATAATGGGCCACACTTTCACGACAGCTGCGAGAATACCGACAATAAGAAAAACGGTCCAAATAATTGGGCCGTAATCCAGAAGAAATTGGGATGCCTGTTCGCTAGTCATCTCATTTATTCTCCTGGTAATCGGACGGCAATACCGTACACTTGGTTAGACCAAAGCGGTCTAAGAGACGTACCCTTACTTCTGGATGCATCCCAAATCTGTCCATTACCAGCATACACAGCAATGTGGCTGTTGTCTCCCCACACGACAAGATCTCCTGGGCGAAGGTTAGAAACCGAAGTTTTAACACCCGGAATTGAGTTGGCCTGGCCACTAACCGAGTGGCTTTGAATGTTGAACCCAAGCTGGTTATACACCGACATAACAAGGCCAGAACAGTCAATACCTTGAGCGGTTCTGCCACCTAACCTGTAAGGGCTACCCTCGTAAGAAGCTGTCTTACTAAGTAGTTGCTGTCGGGATTGAGACAAACTTCCGTCTGACTGGTAAGCATCTCCGGCACCATCTACTGCGCCATAAGGGTTCGACTCTTCCTGCTGAGCTGCGTAACGTTCCCTAGCCGCTTGCTCCCGCTTCAATTCTGCTATTTGAGATTCTTGTTCGTTAGCTCTCTGACCTTCCAAATCTACTTCTTGCATGGTCTGCAAAGCGCCACGCTCCAAAGCACTTAAGTTTCCTTGGTCCGGGCTGTAAGACGGCATGAACTGACCACTCATAGTGTTTGGCTGTCTTTGGGCCTGTGCAAAGTCCTCAGCCGACTTAATCGGATTTTTGCGTTGCTGTGCTTGGATGTCGCCAATCATTGACATTAGAAGTTCTTTTCCTCTCCGCCTAAGCGGTTACGTAGTTCTATCTCAGCATAGTTTATATAGTTGGGTCTGCTGTAACTACGAATACCAGCACCTGTAAACCAGTTAACTCCGCTAAGCATACGATCCAGGAAACTCTTATTGCCTGCGGCTACCTGGTATTGAGGGTCAAGTTCTCCTCTTCTCAAGCCGCGGACAATAGATCCTGTGACGCTGTAGCCTCCGACATTAGAAATGTAGTTGACGCCAGGTATTTGAGAATCAAGCCAGTCACTAAAGTCCCTAATGGGAGCACCAGTACCTAAGTTGGTTCCAGAAATAGCCTCAAGTGGGGCCTTTAGTAGGGGGTTTGTTGAGCCTAAAATTCCTCGAATAGGATCGGGAGCTAACATGTTGTAGATGTCGACAGAAGCAATACCTGGATTAAAACCGTAGTATTTGTTGTCGTATTCAAACTGGGGCCCAAGCATTTCTTCGGTAAGGAAGCTGGGGAATAGTTGGTCTGCGGGAAATGGCTCGCTCAAAGAATAAGGATCTATTCCCATTGCTATAGCTAAGTTGTAGCTTGCTTTGGGGATAGCCAGTACGCGGCCAGGAGCCATGACAGTAGCTTCACCCATTGCAATAACAGCTTGCTTAGTCCAAGAATAGAAGGGAATAATACGACGCATATATTTTGTTTCAAAGGCTGTCAAGGTTGTTACGTCGGGGTGATATTTCATAACTCGGCGGGCCGCAATGTCTAGCATTTCGTCGACTGTTTTAGGGTAAACAATTTTGCCCACCCCGGTGATAATACCTTTACCCTCAGAAGCATTGTGCATGATTTGAACAAAATGTTGAAGCTTTACAGTGTGCTCCCGGTACTCAGAAATACCGGAGAAGAATCGTTCTGCGCCACCACCACGTTTTGCCATACCTAAAGTAGCCCCAGTGCTTACACCACGAGCAAGTTTAGCTATAGGACTGTTTTTAATTTCTGCATCAAACAAATCCTCAACAACTTGAGCGGGAAGCATAAGACCGCGTTCCTTAGCGGCTACAAGAACATCACTAGCCGTAAGTTTAATCTTATTACCAGCCAGTTTTCCGCTGATCATTGTTTCGGAACCCTTGGGAATAGTGACTTCGAGATTATTTAAAGTGCGGATAATGTCTACGTCTGTGTAATCGTTTGTCATACTCATTAAACGGAAAGCATCTGTCGAAGAACGTCTGAAGTTTCGGACACCTTCCGCAAAGTATGTCATCGACAAGTCCCCAAATAGGTTACGGAAGTGGTGGCCCGGACGAATCAATGTGATAGCGTACTTCCACTCACCGAGAATTGGGTCCAAAGTCTTATTAATAAACGCCCCAAATTCACCCTGTAGATTTTTACTAGCGCGAGACTTTACATCAATAGCGTGTAAAACCTCAGCTACGTCTGGGTGAAAATAAGTATCTTTAGGGAACATGTCGCCAAAATAAGAATCGCCAGTGGACACAACCTTTACAAACCCGTTACCAGGCTTGGTTGATGCTAAGCCCTTAACCGAAGCCTCTTCTGTAAAGTTACGCACAAAGCTTGTGTCGGCGGCTATACGCACAGCTGCCGCGTTCATGCGTCCAATAAACTCCAACGGGTTTTGAATATCCCACGTTTTCCACTGGTCAATACCAGCCTGGAACACACTAATTTTACCGCCGGAAGCTTGGCTTGTAGCAATAGCATCCGCAATATCGATAAGATCTTCTGACGGCCCGCCAAGCACTTGATAACTACGAAACTTTTCGTTAAGGTCCCTTAGGCCAATTCCCGCCCTGCCAAATGGACTAGCAAGAATAGAATCATTACCGCTTTTACCGATGTTAACCAAGAAGGCTAAGTGACCCTCAAGTGCCGCCTGAGCCTCTCCGACAACACCTGTTCCTTTAACACCTTCCTGAATGTTACGGATAGCCTGCTGGAACACAGTAGTTTTACCATCCAACAATGCTTTAAATCGCGGGTCAGCCGCCAAAGCATTAAGGGGCTGCATGCGCTTAGCCATAAATTGGCGCACAAACATGTTAGATTTGCGTTCTTCGCGGGCCGCCCACAAAAACTCCTCAGGACGCATTTTAAAATCAGGAGTAAAAGCCTGTCGAAGGGGGTCAAGAATAGCCCTAAGAGTACTCATAATAGATGCTTCTCCGTTAGGAGTTTTAGTATTTAAACTTTTGGATAAGTCGTAATACAGCTCGTCAACCATGTCATCAAACTCAGCCCTGGTTGCGTCGTCCAAAGAACTATAGTTAAACTCGTCAGACCCTTTTATGTATTCTTTAATTTTTTCCAAATCTTCAATACCAGTTTTACGGGCCTCTTCAATAAAGCTTCTGTACGCAGTAGTAACCTTAGCTGGATCTCCAGTCTCCACCGCTTTGGAAATGCTAATCATGTGAGAAGCTGTACGTTGCACTGCCGGGGTTATGCCCTGAGTAATAGCAGCTGAGGTTAGCCCCGAACCTAGCTGTGTTGCGTTCATCCCAGCTGAAAACTCTGCCACAATTTTGCCTGGGTTAGCCGCCAACCTAATAGCTTGTCCGGCAAGTTCGGGTGTTTTAGCGGCTGCAATAATTTGACCAGCTACTAGAGGGCTCATGGTCTTGTAATCCGACACACCCCTAGCCGCCCACTCAGTGGCCCTAGCGTTGTCCAGTTTTGCTAATGCTGGAGCGCTTGCGTGTAAAGCTTCAGCAAGTTTTGCTGCGGCAACTTTGTTGTCCCACAGAAAATAATATGCGTCGTCTTTAGGCCGAGAAAACCCAGTTTTTAAATAAGCAGGTAAGTCATCATATTTAACCGCCCTTTTACCCGGCATAAGGCTAGATTTAGGTTCTCCCGTACCCGCTCGGTAACCAAAAATACCTTCTACCGGATCGCCAGAAAGCCAGTTAAAAATAGTTTCATCTTCTCGGACAGCCGCAAGCTCAGCCATTTTTACGTCACCGGAGTCTACCCAAATGTTACGACGATTATTGCTAGTGAGTTCTTTAAACACTGTGTCGGCGTCAGCTCCCCGCATAGCCTCCATTACTGCGTCCATAATTTTGGTAGGAGCCGCACCAGTGTTCCCATTAAACAAGACTAGACGTAACCAGTCAGACTCTTTGGCCCCACTAAACACTGACCTAAGCGCATCGTAAACATCAGTAAACTTTAGAAGCCTGATTTCGCCCTTCCAGTCCATCGTAAGCGGCACACCCTTAAGCTCCAAGAAATCTTCCATAGTTTTCATGGCAGGGATAATAAACAACTCTTTTTGCCGGGCTAACTCTACCCCCAAGTACACAGATCCTTTATTCTTACCTACCCGCTGAGCAATAACGCCAGTAAAATCTTCTGTAAGTTTCTTCGACAAAATGTTAAAGAAATCCCACTGAGTATGCGTGTTGAAAGCATTAGGGTGTTTACCGATACCCGAACCAAATAGTTCTTCCGTTCTTAAAGTTCCGTCGTCGCTAATAAACCTATAAATATCGTCCAAAAATTCTGGGTCAAAGTTTTTAATAATAGCTTCGTTCAAAGACTCGGATACACGTAAAATTGCAAAATCTATGTTTTCCGCCGTGAACCCAGCCGCCTCTAAGTTTGCCCGCAAAGTTTCAATTAAAAGACCGTTCTCAGGAATACTTCTAATGTTCTCGGACACGCTTGTAACACCGTTAGCTACAGTGCTTTCCACATTAAGTTTAGTCAGCTGAATAGCGTCATCGTACATTTCAGGGGTAATGTCGAACACCGACAGTGCCGCTCTAGCCCCTGGGCTACTAGACATAGGACCAAAAGCACTAGCTATACCGTTGGATTTAATAATGCTCTGCAAAGAATCCAAGAAAACATCAAACTCTTCCGGATCCATTTTCTTAAGGTCCTCAAACACTGCGGGGGTAAACAAAGACCTAACCCTAGCAGCAGCCTGAGACTTACTTTTAAGCAACTTGTCCAACATAGTTGTTACCGCGGCCTCTTTAAGTACTTCTTCTGGGGTTCCCTTAGTTAACGGGTTACCTAACAAATCAGCTTCGTTACCGTTAGCCAGCAAAGCTTTGTAACTATCAAAATGCTTTTTCAACAACTGGTTGTCAATAGCCGCAACCATGCTCTTGTTGCCCGCAGCCGCGTACTTTGCTCGTTCTCTAAGTGCATAAGATAGTTGCTTCATGGGAATAGGTGGTTGGCCTGCCACTTTAATGGTCCCCAAAGCAATGTTTTCAACCTGTCCGTTTTTCACAGCCTCCGACAGGTTAGCAATCCAATCTTTTGCCGCCAACGCCTTGATCGGCTTAGACGTTTTGACCTTAGCTGGGGCGCTCCGCAAAGACTTAATCAAAGTAGTTACGTCGCCACCGAAAGACGGATTCTTAGCTACGAGAGCAGAAACTTTTTCCGCAATAGCGTCAGTAGCAGAAATACCTTTAGCCCTAGCTTCCTGCAAAGCTTTAGTAGATTCTTTGGTAAGTTTAATCGCAGGTACATCCTCGACAGCAGCGTTAATAGTTTGAGCTGTCGGGTACTCGGGCTCAATGCTGGAATAGTTAGTTTTCGGGGCAAGTTTTTGATCCGCAACAGATTCTTTCCAAGTAGCTTTGTTGTGCTTCTTTTTCAAAGCGCCTAAAGCTGTTTCGGCTTCTTCGCGGGTAGCAAATTTTTGTATTTTTTGTTTGCCATTAATTCGGGTAGAAAGTGTGTAACCAACGGGTTCTTGAACTGGGGGGGTCACATCGGGGACGTTACCAATTTTTCTGGCTACAGCTTCAGTAACTTTTCCGGCTCCTTGACCAACTACCTTGCCAGTAGCTTTTACGGCACGCGCAGCAAGTTGACCGGCTTTGACGTATTGAGCCCCTGGAATATAAGTAAGTGGGTCAAGAGCTACATCTAAAGCAAAACCTACGGCACCCTTAGTGATTGGGTCGGCATTGTTAGGAGTATTTACGTAATTGGGGTTGTTTCTGTTATCAACGTCAGTAAATTTTTCCACAAGGTCCGCACCCCAAGGTTTATCTTCCTCGTTTTTAGTGAAGAAAGAAAACAACCCTGTGGCGGGAGCTGCGGCTACACGGGCTATAGGAGCTATTTGTTCAAAAGCGCTGACATCTTCTCCCGCCGCACTACGTTCCCTTAAAGCGTCGTACTGCTCAGGTATCTCAAGGGCTTTATATGCAGTGTTAGTGATTGCTTTTAAAGGGCCACTAACAAAATCTATTGCACCACTAAGAAAATCTTCCTCGTTAGCAGGAGCTGCTTTATACGACCCTGTTGTGCTGGGCGTAAGTTCGGCACGAACAAGACCTGATTTAGTAGTCTGGCCGCTTTCGTATTGTTTAATATAGTCGCTGAAAGAAGCAGGTGGTTTTTCCGCCACAATAGCTCCTTACTGTTCTAGCTGACCTATAACTATAGGAGCTAGTCTAGCAAATTCTGCGTCAATAATGGCTTGTGTTTCCGCATCAATAGGGCCAGCAGCAGGAGCGTAAGCGTCCAACAGACTTTGATAAAGCGACTGATTTTGCTGGCTAATTGAAAGATCGTTTTCAATAGCTCGTTGTTGTTGATCGGCATAAAATTCGGCAAGAGCTTGCTGCTGTCTGGGGTCTGGCTGACCGAGTTGACTAGCCGAGTACATATCTTGGGCGTAACCAGGAGCTGCCAGCTGTGCTTGGTAGTCTCCTTCGGCCTGTCGTAGGAATGAATCCGACAACCTATTCTGCAGAGAGTTCAATAGGGAAGCGTTTTGTTCTACGCCCTGCTGTTGTGCAACCTGAGCCATCTGCTGACCAAAACCACCAGCTGTAGCGCCGTAACGGTTAGCTGCGGCAAGACCAGAACCACGTCCTTGCTCAAGGTTTGAAATAGCTTGGCCCTGTGCCAAAGCCTGCGTGGGCAAAATAGCGGGAGCTGCTGCTTCAATACCGAGACGAGCCATTTGATCTGCGGCTTGCTGTTGGCCCGACAGGTAAGCATCGTTGACATTTTGAGCGGCTGTGTCGTATCCGGTGCCGATGCCTTGAATTGCGGTGTCGTAAGTTCCTTGAATTTGCTCAGCGTTTTGGCCCGCACTAGCCGCAAGCTGTTTGTACATAGCCTGAATTTGAGCGTTAAGGTCCGTAGCTTGGCCGGTGATAGCATCTCGGTAAGCGCCATAGTCCGGGCCTTGCAAAGCATATTCTGTTAGGTAGTCGACAGGTGTCTGGGTTTCTTCAGCTGGGTCAGCTAATGGAGTTACAGACCCCGTACCTTGATTAGCAGCCCGACCACGCAAATCTGCCATCCCCCTACGATCTTTTTGATCATCAAATTGATCAAAAGAATTATTCGTGTCTGAGATTGAAGCGGGCAAAGGCATTAAGTAAGAACTGAGTCTTTTAGATGGCTCGGGCAGTCTGTCAGCACCCGTGGCAAATCTGCCCAAGTCCTCAGCTGTATTAAGTAATGCTCGCGGACTGGAAGTAAAAAGCCTATTAGCACCTTCGGTGGCTAGCCAAGGAAGAGACCAGGCACGATAATCAGACTCTGGTCTGGTAGGAGCTGGTTCGCCAGCAAAAAGACTAGAAATACCTTTAGCAAAACCTGCTCTAGAAGTACTTTTTAGGCCCCTGTCGGTAAGCCATTTATCAATAGCAAGAAGGTCACTGCCGGGAGCTTTCCAAAAACCATCGTCTTTTTTGTCGTCTTTAGTTACTTTAACAGTGTTGTTAGGATCACTCATTTAGAACCCCGATTCTTGAATAGCACGCATAATAGCTCGGTTCTGAGCGTCCCGTTGAGCCGACTGCCTACGTTCATTAGCGGAAGCTCTCTGCTGGGCAACATCGGTAGCTAAGTCTTCCGCAAACCTCCCGCGACCAGTTTCCATCGCCTGAAGTTGCTCGTTAAGTCGTTGCTGAAACTCACCGAAGTTTTTAGCGAAGTCTGAAGAACGCAATGTTCCACGGGCCGCAAAATCGTCACGACGGGAACGGGTACCTTGAGCTGCGGCACTGTAAGGGTCGTACTGTCCTTCAATGTCGAATTGTCCTCGTATTCCAACGCCTGCTGGGGCTTCTCCTGACGACAGTGCCATGGGCGCTGCTTTAGCTGCGGCGGCGGGCTCAAAGATTGATTGTATGTCGATAGCGTTGAAGCCTTCTTGTGGGCGGTACCCTAGTTTTTGTAGGCCGGTGCCGTAGTCGATTCCGTAGCGTTCTCCACGTGTTGTGGCACCTGTTTCGTAGTCTTGGAGTGCTCGTTCGATGGACGCAATTTGTGCGTTATAGGCTGCGTCTTGCCAGGGTCCGACAGCTGCTCTTTGCCGTGTGGGGGCTGTGGTGTTTCCAGTGTTTCCAGTGTTTCCAGTGTTTCCTCCGTTTCCTCCGCTAGGAGGGGGCGTAGGCTTTTTAAGTTCGTAGCCTGGGTTTCTTACAAAACTTCCTTGCTGAACGCTTCCAATTCCCCTATTTGTATAAGTCTGAGCTAATTCAGCTTGACGGGGGTTAGATATTTTTGACCCGGAGGCTACTCTCCTAGCGTAAGTTTCATCAGCTTGACGAGGATTCATCACTGTAGCCATTATTTGCCCCCAAACAAATTAGAAAGCATCTCCACAATATCAAGACGTTTACGGTCAGGACCAAAAAACGCATCATTAATATCCATAGCAGGCTTATTATAGGGAGCAATTTGTTCCGGCGTCATATTAGGAATGTCACTAAAAGTAGGCTCCTGGGGAACAGCATTTTGCATAGCAACCATGTAAGCACGCATCATCGCATCGCGGTCACCACCAGCACTAGAAGGTCTACGAACATTCCCGTCCCCCTTCTGTCGTGGAGAAGGAATGTCGCCACCGATCTTAGCCGGAATAGGCGTAGGACGCGGATTTTTTCTCATAGGACCAGGCATAATAACTCCTAAGAAGACGCCATACCAGGCTTGCCGGACAAACGGTTCATCATAGCCCGCTCACGAGCCTTACGCTTCATTTCTTCGTCAGCCAACTTAGCATCCTTCTGCGGAGCAAGACGGTTACCCATACTCGACTGGTCTCTATACATGGTTAAATTCTCCTCATTAAAGCATCCCGCCTAGCAGCAGCTTTAACATCGCGTTCCTTGTAACCCGCCCTATCAGATACTCTACCAACAGTGGGCATAGGACGTCCACTCCCATAATGCTTCTTACCCGCGGCATACGGATTAAAACCACCACCAGCTTTAGGGGCGGAACTAAACTGAGATCGCATATTACGCATTACGTAATTTCCTTAGACACTGTTTGCTTAGCATTAACGTAAGTTGTTAATGAGAATAGTCTAACAGGTGAATCAGCTTGAACTCCGGTAGTAGTAAACGACACTTTGTAATAAATCTGTCGGAACCGGAGGCTCTTCAAGAATTTAACAAAGATGCGACGGAACGTGAGAGCTGTTTCCGTAACCGAGGTTTCTACTTCACCACTGCCTGCCGTGGGACTCTGCCACGTAAACCCAAGCATTGTGGCCCACGTACTTGTGTCAAGAAGTGTCTGCCACGACACAGTAAACGTTTGAGTAATCGGCACCGCAGTTCCTACGACAGTACCCTTAAACCGGGCATCCAAACCCCACCAAAACAGGCGTTTGTAAATACCACTAGCCTGGTAGTTAAAGTTCTTTGTCTGAATGTTACACACCATGGTCTCCGCCACATCCGTGTATTCGTCAGTAATCTGAAGCAACGGTGCCACACGGGTACCGCCCAAAGGTACAGCAATGTTGGAGTGGGTCAAAACAATGGATTTATCTTCCGTATTGTTGCGGTAAGCCATCTTGCACAAAGTTCCATAAGTGGTTGAGTTCCATTTAGTCCACGAACGAGTCTGCAAACTGTACACAAACATTTGGTCAAAATACGTAAAAATGATGCGCTTATTAAACTCAGACACAGAATAATTGTTGTGAACACCTGTCGTAGTCGTAGCCTCAAAAGGTGTTTTAACGTTGATCTGAGCTGCCCTACTGTTAGTAAACTCGTAAGCTTTCTCGTCATACATAAAATAAATGTAGGACTCGAACTGGGTAATCGCGTACCGCGAGTTCAAACCAACTGTCGGAAGAATCAGTGACACGGTGGCTGCTGCCGGATCTGATGTGTATTGCAGCCCGTACACAGAATTTGTACGAAAAATAAGCAAAGAGTTGAAGTACACGACAAGTTGCACAATGTTTTGACCGTCACCAGTACCAATATCAACAAAGTCGTTAGTTACTTGCCACAGCGTAGGGTCAGCTACAGTGCGGGAACGGTACAGTCTTGTACCCTGGTTTGTGCTGTCTTTACCCTCGGCAACCCACAACCTACCTTTAAACGACACAATAACATCGCCCTCCGGCATGTTACTGTCGGCAACAAAACCACCAGAAGGCGTCCAATACCCGCCAGGGTTAGCCGAACCAACATGGGCGGTCAACCAAGCCTTATCATCAAATTGTACAAATCCGGCAGCCGCAATAGTATTTGTAATCAAAACCCAAGCAGTACCATTAAAATAATATGTTTTAGAATCATTGTCGCTGGCTAACAAATACGACACAGTTTCGGACACCTGAAAAATCCCCAAGAACTCCATGTCCCCTGTGGTCCCAAGTGGAAAATCGATGCCTAAATCTTCGATGGGTGGGCGTGATTTTAGGGACCCGTCAAGGTCTAGTTCAAAGTTTTCGCATACTGTTAGTTCGTTGTCTGCGATGGCGGTTGGGTCACTGAATGTGTTGAGCCCTCCAACGAATGGGCCTACCTGTATCGGCTCACCTGGCATAGTGGCTCCTAGTTAAGCTCGAATGTGATGTTTGTTTCGTATGTCATGGTGGCAGCAAGTCGTTCTGTTTCGCCTCGTTCTGCAACACTGGCGCTGTATTCGGCTTGTTTCACAGCCATCATTTGAGGGTTTTCGTCCATTTCGTAGGCTTTCATTAGCACAAAGTTCACAATGTCTGTGAAGGTTTCGTCAGGCAACGACAGAACATCTGTGGTGGTAGCGGTGACATCTGCTGGTTGCGCAATGTAACGGATGAGCATTGTGTAGTCTTTGTTGGGTACAGGCCAGAATGTGATGTCCCCACCCCACGCATACCAGAACTGTGGGGAGCCTGTCTCGGTACCTAAAGGATCTGCAAGTGAGATGCTTTCTTCAGCTTGCGAAATGGGGATATTTCCTACCCGGCGACCATCGAGCAGAAGAGAAGCAATAGAATCGATTTTGGGGGTAACAGAAGTCAGGGCGTAAGTTGCGGTACCGGAAGTAACAGCCACCGTAGCTGTCGTCTGCAAAACTTGGTTTTGTTTAGAAATGTCAACTTGTGCTTCGTTAATCCAACGCACAATATCAGCGTTAGTTAATTGGACGCCAGATTCGTCACCGAAAATACGTTTAACAACGTTGTATACGTCACCTACAGTTTTAGTGGGGGAACTATAACTCATCGCTCAAACTTTCTCCCGTTGTGGGTAACCGTGTGGAGCTTGTTCCGTCCCCCGCTCGCAAGAAATTCTATATGGTCGAGTCTATCCTCTAAATCGTCCTCTTGTCTCTTATAGTCTAATAGTTTTTTAGCATTTTCTTCAGCCTCAATACGTTTCAAAACGTTATCTGCACCGTGACGTACAACATCGCCATCGAAAAGCCATGCCAGGACTTTGTGGGGTTCTTTCATGTCAGCTTCCGACATATAACGCACAATATACTCGGGCATGTTATCCGGCTTATCCAAAATAGCCCAAGGTTTTTGTTTCTCCTCAGGAGTAGTTCTATCTTTTTGCGGGATATAAACCAACGAATAAGTTGGTTTCAAATCCTGCAAAACTTGTGCGAAATGCACATGATCGTCATTGACGAACTCGCCAAGGTCGGAGTTGAATACGTTTGCTGATTGTCCTAGAAAAGTTTCCATATTTGTTAGTTTAGCTTATACGCCCGCTAGTTGTCCCCATGTCACAGGACCCTCAACAGCCGCAGAACCATTCTCCCACACCCCAGACACAGCGTTATATTTCAAAACCTGACCCGCAAGAGGTGTCGTTATATCAATGTTATGTAACTCGTTTAAAGTTTCACCAGTAGCAGTACGCACCAAAATGCGCCCAGAATTAGCCTGCAAACGAGTCACAGCCGCAATCGGTTTACGCCACGCAGGAGCTGTCGGCTCCACATGAGTTAATTGACCAGGATTTGCAGGGTCCACATACAACAAAGTACCCAAAGCCCAGCCAGCATAATTAGTCTTAATCTGACTCACAAAACCATACTGGGTTGTAAAACCAAACCCGTCAGAGGGGATTTCTTCTGCCGTAATACCAATCAAATACTCGTGGTTTACAGAACCATCCGACACCGCAGGAGAAACAGTAACAGTGTCCCCCGTAGCGCCCGCAAATATTACAGCCCGACCCTTAGGAATAGCGACAGACCCAGAAGCGTTCTTTACACGAATTAAATGCTCTTGGCCCACTTGCAACGTAACAGCATCATCCAAAACAATTGACAAAGTTTCAAACTCGGTATCCCAACCCAACTCACCAGGATCATTTGCACCATTCGTGTCTGTACTAAACCGGACAACCTCGTAACCGTTTATGTTGCGGCGAAAAAACTCGTGCTTGTAATCCGCAAGAGAACGACCAGCCTCCGCGTCCAAAGCGTTTTGATAAAACTCTTCTTCAAATTGCATAATTTTCTCCAAAAAAATAATGGCCCGACCCCATTATAGGGGCCGGGCCATTATTATGGCGAGACTGTTTAGGCCTCGGTGATGTCAGACACCAAACCGTGAGTGTTACGACGGTCAGTACCAAGCTCGTGGTATTCAACCATGCGAGCGTAGTATGCGTCGTAGTCACCGTTGGAGTCACGAACCTGCTTCCACATCGACCCATCACGGTCAATGAAGTGCCAGTCCTCGTCACGGTAATACGTGAGAGCGTCTTCGTTGATGTACCACTGCTTGTTCAGCGGTGCGTCAACATCTGCAACCACAGGGATTTCGCCACGGTCAGTGGTGAACGCAAGACCAGAGAAACCACCAGTAAATTCCTGGGTGTTAACGGTCTGACGCAACTGCGACAACAGGTTGAAGTACGCACGACGAACACCGAGACTCTGAAGAATCAGAGACGTGGAGCCACCCTTGGTGCGGATGTCATCAGTCATCTGAATCATCAAAGCTTCCGACAGTGCGCGGTTGGTGCCACCGTTGGAATCAACGTTAGCTTTCCACTCAGGCTCCGCCGAAGGATCGATGTTGTAAAGGGTGCCAGAAGCGCTGATAATTGCAGCGAGACCAGTGAGTTCACGGTTACCAGCAGCAGCAACACCAGAACCCTTGCGGACAATGATGTCAGCAGAGGCAAGTGCGGTACCTGGGGTGGTCGTGAACGTAACGGTGTTTGCGCCAGTAGCGAGGCTCACCGAAGCAACAACCAGTCCGGTGTTGTCAACAGTGGTACCCGTCTGAGTGTCAACGACCATACCAACCTGGAACAGACGTGCATCTGCGACAGGAACGACAGCACCAGTGTTAGCACCAGTAGCGACACCAATGGCACCGTTACCCGAGCCGTACACCTGACGGTTCATGTCTTTCTTGAGGTCGTTCTTCAGACCCTCAACCTCGTTGTCCAAAGCCTTGGCAAAAGCCTTAGCGTCGGAATCAGAAAGGCTGATTGCCTGTCCGGTGAGCTGAACTCCACCGTATGCGTACTTCAGACCCACACGGGCAGCGGCGTGACCCTGCTGACCAGGCGTAGGCAGTGCTTCGGACTCGAAACGAGAACCGATACCACTGTTACGGCGGGTGTGAATTGGGAAGGTGACGTACTTTCCGCCAACTTCGTTGGTGACACCAGAGCCACTGCGAGTAATACGCTTCAGCGCAACGATTTCGTCGTTAAGCTGCTCGCGGATGCGTCCCTGGTACACCTCCTTGAGATATGAATCAATAGTTGCGAGTGTTGCAGCCATTGTGTTTCCTTTCGTTATTGAAAGGAGATTAAGCCTTTAAACTACCGACCTTGTTCAAGTGACGAGGCGATGAGACTTTGCACATCGTTTCTCGACATCTTTCCAAGGGGTGTTGCCTGCTGTCCGGCGGGAACGCCTCCCGAAGTGGGAAGCAATCTTGGGGCGGAATCTCCTGGGCGCGGTACTGCGCGGATACGGTTTACTGTTTTGTCGACATACTCTTGAGCAACATCAGACAGTTTTCCTGCCTTGCCGCTGCTCTGAAGTTGAAACGCCGCCCGCATCAAAACTTCCCGCACATCATCCTCGGTAAAGTCTGGATGTGCTTTCTTGAGTTCGCCAATTTCCTGTTCAAGAGCTGAGTCAGCTTCCTGCTGAACACGTACCTGTTCTTGCTGGGCAAGAAACTCCTGCATTTGCTGTTGCTGTTGCTCAAGCTGTGCAAGACGTGGATCAACGGGTGCTTCCTCAGTCCCGAAAGCTTCCTCTTCGTCTACCGCATCCTGAAGTTCTGCTTCAGTTTCCGGCATCCGACCATTCTGCTTCAGGAATTCACCTAAAGCATTATAGATAATTTCAGGTTCCGTATCGAGCCTTTGAGCAATAGTTGCATAATTCTGCAACTGCTCCGGTGAGCCCAACTCGTTGTACTCTTTGAGTTGCTGGTTCAACGAAGAAATACGGGATTCCGCATTTTTGTCGAAGTTCTTAAGGTCTTCCTGAATACTATGAAAGCTAACAGGGTCGAGTTTTGAACGCAATGAATCCCAAGCAGGATTCCCCCCCGATTCCTCGGTTGGTTGCTGCTCAGTTGTTACCTCTACCGGCCCTGAAGATTCCGACACTTCCGGTTCTGTGCCAATCTCTGTACCTGTAGTTTCGTCCATCGTGTTCTCCTTATTCGCCGTACCTCCCAATGAGGCCCTAGCATTTGGATTTTAGTTTACTGTATTTAGTTGTAAATCACACACTTATTAGGAAAGTGCGTGAATTGCATACGTCAAATCGTTGTAGGTCATTTTCAGGACCTCAGCGTTTGTGTACGTGCTTGCATCGATAGCTTGAATTTCCGCCTTCAGCTGAGCGATAGTTTTACGTCCATAGTTCCTTGTCGGGCGGTACTCCATCTGAGGAGTGGAATCCGCCACTACATCGAAATCTGCCATGGTTATGCTCCTTGATCAGGGGCCATGTCGGGTACAGCCCCATTAGGAGCCATCATAGCACCTGGGCCCATTTCAGGACCACCGATAGGCACCTCCATGCTGTCCCCGCCCATAGGAGGACCACCAGCTTCTGTGCCGTCACCGGGGATCATTTGTAAGAACTGTTGTAACTGTTTTTGTTGAATAGCTTGTTCGTGGGCAGCAACGTGTTCTTCAAACTGAGCTTTAATTTCATCAGGGAGAATTTCGTATTCTTGTGACATGCGGAACTTGTTGTGAGTTTCCACATGTACTTCGTGAACGTCAAAATCATCGACAGAGACAATGAGCGGAGCTGGCATGTTCTGAATTTCCTGCATAATCTGCTCGTTCTGCATAGCCTCCGGAGGTAGCTGGGTCATAATCTGATCCATTGCTTCCATACGAGCCGTGTCAATATCTTCTACAGTCAGCATCTTCATCTTAATGTTTTCACGCTGAGCTTTACGTTCCGCAACATTCAAAGTGTCCATAATCTTTTGCACGCCACCAATTTCCAGCATACGAGCCGCAGCTGGCTGGTCAATGATACCGACAGAGAACATGTCCATTACACGGGCTTCCTGAGCGGCCTTAGATTTTGCGTAAGACGAACCAGGTTCGATGCGAATGTCAGTACCCGAAGCAACATCGGCACCCTTCAAAAGCATTGTGTCGAAAGCACCATCGGCACCAATAGTACGAATCTTGCGGGGCAAGTCAACATACTGCACAAACAATTCGATAGTTTGTGTAGCAATCTTTTCCACACCAGCCTCAATGCTTTGGAACTGAGGAGTCAAGTATTGGTTGGATGCTTCCTGCAAATACGAGATAGCTGTACCCGAAGTAACTCCAGGAGGCGTGGATCCGCGAGACACTTCACGTTCCCCAGAAATATCAATCCAGTCATTCAACACACGGTCCTGCTGGTCCAAGTAATACTGGGGCAGTGGCGACAGGGGCAACGGTTGAGGCGGTGCCATACCTGGCTTGTACTGGATGACCAAACCGGGTTCGTTCGTCAGCTTAGATGGAACAATAGAACCCATTGGGGCAATCAGTTGAGGTTTAGCCATACGGCGACCAGCTTCAGCAATCTCTGAACGCAACCCGTTGTATTCTTTTTGCAGTTGCGACAGGTCCACAATGGGGCTATCCGCGTAGAACGTGGCGGTGGGGATGTGCTCAAACTTGGTGAAGGGGTACATTCCGTGACCGTAAGGGAATCCGTCACGGTACACGTTGATAAGAATGTCATCAATGCTAATAATGACACCACCCTGCGGCATCATTTTGGTAGCACCTGGTTTAACCCAAGTTTCGTACACAATAACGCTGTCCGGCGCTTTACTGTGCCCCAAGTTTAGGTAAGCTTCGTCAAGAATCTGGTTGGCGCTTGAAACACTGGGAGTCAACTCAATATCACCAAGTTCTTTAGCAAAGTAATACTGCGCCCATGCGACAGGTTTCGTGTAAGCGTTAATAACAAACGGCTGATCTTCAATGTCCTGTTCGCGGATGTCGGGAACGAAAAGGTGAAAAGGTGTCACGTGACCATATTTGATGTCACCTTTTTGTCCAGAGACTTTATCAACACAAGTATCATCCCAATGGGTTTTAAGAAACCCGTTGCCGGTAACAATCGTCCACCAGGTAGTACGCGACAGATGCTGACGCAACTTTTTAGCATCACTAATTGAAGTCCATGCTTGTTCCGCAGCAAAAGCAGCTCGTTGGTCCTGGTCCTCACTGGAAGCGGGGATGGCCTGAGCGGTGGGGAACGACGAAAGCATTTTCGACATTTCCCACCGCACATAAGACCGAATACGGTTAATGGTTTTGCGTTGGTGATAATACGGTTTACGGGGCGTAAACAGTTTGTCTCGATAATCTTCAGGGAAGTTACCACGAGTCTGCTCAACCCAGTGATGCCCGTAAAACATTGACATGTTATGGAACCACTGCAACTGCTTTTGACTACGAGCAGTTTTAGCTTTGGTCCATTCAGACTGTACCCAAGCAACTAGCTTGCGTGCTTCCTCGCTTTCACGATATTTCTCAATGTTTAACCCGTCTTCAGGTAATTTAATTACCGTAGAATTCTGGGTCAACCCCGGTGAGTTCTGCGAATAACTGTCGGGCATCTCGGCCATCTAAATCGTCTCCTGCTGCAAGGTTGGGGTTCCTAGTGGCAATTCTCTCAGATTCAGCCTCGTCGGAAGGGTCATAGTCCTGGTAACCACTATAATCTAAAGTTTGATTCATCGCTTGAATTTGTTGATACACTAGCGGGTCGCTTGACGCCACCAGTGCTTGCGCTTTTGCGTTCAACTCCGTCAATGTCTTTATCGACTTCTGGTGTTCCTGCTGTTGCGTCTTCAACACCTGCGATTGCTGCTCCAGCAGCTGTGTGAGTGCTTGCTGGTTCCACCAGTGCTGCAACACCAGCAGCGCCAACAGTGTTCCTACTAACGTGGCTAACAAAATGGTTGATAGCATCCGAGTTAATCTCCTTAATTGCGTCGTTGTAGCCTCTGTCGTATATTTCTTTTTCGTGTAGTTCAACAGAAACGGGTGTCTTTTCGTCAAATAGCCCAGCCAACTGAGCCATTTCTCTAATTACGTCTACCGACAGATACATGCGTCCACGGTCTACAACATTCTTAGACAGGTCAATTCCTGTGTCTACGAATGGTCCTTTACCTGTTTTAGTGATCCAGCAGACGCCTGGCTGTAGTGCGGGGGCGTCGGTCAGGAAGAATCTGCTCATTAGTAGTAATCTCCATATCCTGCAATAACGGTAGTTCCGTTACTGTCTGCTTTGTCTTCTGCGAATTCGACGTTGGGGTCTTCTCGCATTTTTAAAAGCAAGTCCTCGTATCTTAGCGTAGTCGGAGGGTCTTCGTCACCTTTTGCCTCAACAAAAGGTTTCAAATCTGGTCGAGTTGTAGCAAAATAGCGGGCACTGTCGAAAGCGTGGTCGTCTTTTTTGTGGACAACTTCTTGCTTATTCATCTCATATGCCATCTTGTCGGAACTGTAAGAACCCCAACGTAGTTTCTTCATCTCACGAATAAAGTTGGCGCAGTTACGAGAAATAACCCACTTAGGCCGATTTTTGCCCCAACGGGTGTCGTCACGCAATCTGAAATAGGCTTGCATTTTTTCAATACCAACCATCACATCGTGGGGTATGCCCTCAACGTTCACGTACACCCCGTGGAGGGCATATTCCTGAATAATGGATGTTCCGGTTATCCCAGACCGTTGTCGCATCGCAGGGTCGCCCATACGCTCTATAGAGTCAGGTTTACGGCCCCAGGACAACTCCCGTTGCTTCACAAGCTGCGCATGCTCCGACACAATCATGTTTGACTGGTAATGCTCCGCAAAAGTCACAATATCCCCACTAGGTGACACTGCATGCCACAACCACGCCGTAGGGTTATTCAACCCATGATCGACAGATGCATAAATAGCCCAACCTTTCGGGATGTCCCCCGGACCAAAATCTACAAGATACTGTTCAAGATTTTGATTAAAATCAGGAAACACCAAACCACTGCGAGCAACAAAGCTACCTTTTTCACGAATATCCCTCTCTTCCTTATTCATGCCCACCATATAAAAATCCATGTCAGCCGAATCCGCCTGAATGTACGGGTTTTGCTCAGCCGACAGGGTAAACGTGTCAATCCAATCAACCTTGCCCTCCTGAGCAGGCTCCCACAACAAATCAAACGTCCAACCCATACCCTTAGTTGGGGTAGCCGCAATCACCCAAAAACCGTTGTAGTCAATCAGACGCATCATCGACTCATTAAAAATGTTCTGAGGAGGCTCCTCATCAAAGAAAATCCCGTGACGAGGAACCCCACCCAATTTCATCATGTCCATACCCCAGGTAACAAAATCAATCGTTGACCCGTTATCGAACGTCAGAATGTAGTTGGTTGCATCCCAACTCTTAGACCAATCACCATCCTTCAGATATGAGCGTGGTATCCACCTCTTCATTTTAGGCAAAATAATCTGCTCAATACCCTTAGCAACGTCTACAACAACAAACCTAAGCTGGATAGGTCCAGACCCCCATGAAGGTGGGCGTTTAAGAAATGGATGGCTATTTGTAGCCCACCATACAGACTCAACGACTTCAGCGTCGGTTTTTCCTCCACGGTTACCTCCAGAAATAAAACGCCCTCTTTGATTAGATTTATGAAACCGCAACTGCTCCGGATAATCCTTCTCCCCATAATTAAGGATATTCGGCTGATGAATACTCTGGTCAAGCTCAGCAACGGCAAGCTGCAAAAGCTCCGCCGCTGAAGGCTGTCGTTGTTTAGCGGGCATCAGGCCGTAGAGTTATCCGTGGCCCCAAGACGAACAAGAATAGCATTAACCGACAAACGCCACGCATCCGAAGCCCTAGAACCACTAATAACCTCCCCTTCAAGAATAAAAGCAGAGTCACCACCATCATGCGTATGATCGCCGGGAGAAGCCTGGTTAGGGTTAGGACCCAAAGTGTGATGCTGCGCCTCTGCACGAGCATCCACATCACTATTTGTATGAAAATCCTCCACAGCTTGGGCAGGAGGTTTCGGGTTCTCGTCAGCCCCAAAAGATCCAGACTCATTCTCCGACAACATAGCCATAGTTATCTCCTAAATAGCTCTCATTGTACTAGTAGCCTCACTTTTAGAACCACGCTGCCATTTGCCACAATCTTGACACTGGAACCTACGGAACATACCCGAACCTGTCGTCTCTGTACCCCTCGACTGTAAATGCTCAGAACCGCAAGCGACACACCCCTCAGGTTTACCATCAATAATGGCCCGGTTTGGGTGATTCTTAACCCAAGGCAAAAACTTTTCGTACAAGCCGACAAGAAGGTTCACATCCTGAATCTGGTATTTCTTCATCTCACGCCAAGCTTTATCCTCACCCGCAAGACATTTAATCCACAGCTCAAACCCGCTGTGCTTAACCTTCGCACCCATACCCAACTTTTGGGCAACATAATCCAACTTGTTAGAAGGAAAACGAAACCGCTGCTTAGCGACACGCATCAAATCAATCTCCTTATGCGGAGACGGCGGAAGCATGTCATTTTCAATAAATTCACGGTACAAATGCTTCACATCAAAGCCCGCACTGTTCCAACCAACCACCGCATCAGCCTCATCTAAAAGCTCATGTATAGCTTTAAGCATGTCAGTTTTGCCATCATGGTGAACTGAGCTAAAGTGTACTTTACGTTGCCCGTACCAACGAGCACCAAAACAGATAACTTCAGTGGAACTAATCATTTGACCTATAGAAATGTTTTGATTCCATAGACCCCACACATAAGCCATGTTTGGTGATGTTTCAAGGTCTAATAAAAGTATCTTCATGAAAGCGTCCTTTTCGTCAGGGATAGCTTAGCGTATAAAAGGAAAAATATGAGCGAAATTGATGTAATCGACGGCTATGCGTGTCCGATGGATCCAGCAGAAGCATTACTTTGCGATAGCTGCCAATAGAAAAAGCCCCCTAAATGGGGGCTTTTTCATTAGACGAGTTATTTACCGTCCGCAGCTTTCTTATAGTTAGCAATCGAAGTCAACAAAGAAATAACACCAGCAAGACCAGACACTGAAGCCAAATCAAGCCACGAAACCTCAATAAGACCAGCCACCTCGGAAGCCAAAAGAACCGACACAGCGGTCTGAGCAATGGTCTTCACTGCACGTTCTAACGAATACTTTAAATAATCAACCATAATAACTCCTAGTAATTGTTCTGATTCAAAGCTCTTTGCAGAGCCGTGTATGTTCCTTTACCCCAAACACCGTCCAACGGGCCAAGATAAAAGTTGTTATCCTTCAAACGCTTCTGTACACGTTTCCGCGTCTGAGGACCAATAATACCATCCAACGCTGCGTTTACAGATCGTTGAATAGCAAGATAAGTTAATTTACCGGGTTTACCGTCAACAATGCCTTCGTAACCCCAGTCACGTTTCAACGCTTCCTGCCACACAGCCCACGTGTTTTTACCCATACGACCATCAACTTTTAATGGCCCAGGTTTAGGTGTGACACTTACTTCACGCCCGATAAAAGCCATGGGATCTTGAGTGTCGCCCCATTTTGGTGATTTTCTTAGCTCGAAATGTAAGTGGTTTCCGTTGGAGGCACCTGTGTCTCCAGATAGATATATTTTGTCGCCTTGGCGAATACGGTCATTTTTGTTGTATAGGGTGCGTTCTTTGCCGTGGTAGTACACGGTGTATACGGTGGGTGCGTGTTTGATGATGACAACGTGACCGCCACCTCGGGGTGACCAACCGATGTGGTGAACGATTCCGTCGCCCGCGGCTAGTACATCAAAGGTTCCACCGAAGTCGACACCGTGGTGCATTTTGGCGAGTTGTCCTGTGATGGGGTGTCGTCTTGGCCCGTAGGGTGAGGTGATGAAGCGGTTTGGGGCTGGGTTAGAGAGTTTCATCGATTACAACTGCTTCCCACTCTTTACGGTTTTCGTTCCAAACGTATTGTTCACCGTCTTCTGGGTAGGCGACAGGTGCTTCCCATAGGTAGGAGTCGTTGAGGGTCCATGAGGGGAATGGTTGTGGGGCTACGAATACATCGTTTTCTTCGTCGTATTTGAAGCCGATACCTGCATAGTTTCCACGGTAGGGTGTTCCACCACTGGTGTGTTGGTTGCCTGCTGTGTTGTATGAGGTGCGTAGGCAACGTTCGCCTACTTTTTCACCGTAGTAGGTTTCCCAGTCGGTAATACCGTCAACGATTTCGTCTTCGTCGCGTCCGACAATTACCTGGGTGACTATGTTGTTGCTGTTAATGAAGGCGTAGTGTGCCATTGTGTTTCTCCTAAATCACTGTAATTGTATCGGTACCGGCGGTGAATGTGGTTATTTTGTATGCGCCGGAAGTTGTTGTGGATGAGGTTAAGCCTGCACCAATGTCGAGAGATGCTGCTGCAGGGTATTTGAGGATGACAACACCTGAACCGCCAGCACCACCAGCCGAGCCGCCAGAAGCCCCGCCACCGCCGCCCGTGTTTACCGTTCCGTCGTTGGCCGCAGAAGCAGACGAATCCGCGCCACCGCCAAGCCCACCATACGCAACACCCGAACCGCCGTAACCGCCACCGCCACCAGCGCGATACGTTGCCGAGCCCGTGATAGAAGATTGAACGCCAACACCACCATCCGTTGCCGTTGAGGATGTTGCGTTAGCTGATGCGGCACCCGCACCACCACCACCCGTCCCGTTGTAGGGAACTGAGGCGTAACCGTCACCGGCACCGTAACCCTGCCCCGAAGTTCCTGCCCCGCCCGAGCCTGCGTGGTTTGCACCACCACCTGACCCACCTGACAGCCCGTCCGGATACTCTGAGGCACCGCCACCCAAAGAGGTTACAGAACCAAAAACACTGTCAGCGCCGTTGACCCCCGAAGCTCCAGTACCGCTAGTGCCCGCACCACCAGCACCAACCGTAACCGTATAAGTACCAGCCGATAAACTCAATGCGGTTTCAGCCGAAGCGCCACCACCAGACGACTCGCCAGTGACACTTGAACGGTAGCCACCTGCACCGCCGCCACCCGCACCACGGTCAGTACGGCTAAACCCCAAGCCCCCGCCACCGCCAGCAACAACCAAATACTCAAAAGAATAAACCGGAACATACTCAGGCAAATTCAAATTCCATACCGTATCAGTAGAATTCCACTTATACCGGTTATAAATATCCCCATCAGTGGGGGCAGCAGGAAAATCTAATGGCATGTTATGTCTCCTATGCGAAAGTTATGGTGTCTGTACCAGCAGTGAACGTGGTTATTTTGAAGTCACCCGATGTAGTGGTTGATGATGTTAGACCAACACCAGCCGTAATGCTGCGTGCGACTGGATATTTGAGTATGACAACACCGGAACCGCCAGCACCGCCTGTATTACCGCTACGCCCACCACCGCCACCACCGCCAGTGTTAACAGTTCCAGCGGTACCATTCCCCGTGCCACCACCCCCACCACCGTCACTAGCCGTACCACCAACAGCGGGGCTGACATAACCACCACCGCCACCACCGCCAGCGCGACCTACAGCCGAACCCGTAATGGACGAAGTGACACCAGCGCCACCGTTACCGCCTTTAGCCGTGACTGGCGTTTCACCAACAGCGCCAGCACCACCACCACCACCAGTCGAATAAGGCGCACCGTTAACATTTGCCGCACCACCAGCGTAACCTTGACCGCTTGTACCAGCCGCACCGCTTTCGTTACTCGTTGAAGCCGCAGCGCCACCACCAGAACCACCTACCCCAGCGAAAGGTCCACCCCCAGCCCTTGAGCCGATACCACCACCAATGGAAGTCACCGAACATTGACTCGAAGAACCACTCGTGGCAACAATCCCACCAGCGACATCTGCAGAGCCGCCAACACCACCAGCGCCAATCGTGACCGTGTAAGTGCCAACAGGCAAACTCAGGGCTGGCTCAGCGGAAGCGCCACCACCACTCGACTCACCGGAAACATTAGAACGATAACCACCGGCACCCCCACCACCTGACGAACCACCAGCACCGCCAGCAATAACCAAGTACTGGATATTTATTAGCTCAACAACATTCCAATCCCACACAGACCGGGCAGCCGTCCACGCCCACGCACCAAAAGACTGCCCATCAGTAGGACTATCAGGAAAATCAATATCAGTCATTACGCCCCCAACCCAAAAGCAACCTGCACCTCATCAACCGTCAAACCCAAAGCCTGCAACTTAGCCACCGCAGAAGCTTTAGCATCGATCTTGGCTTGTGCTTCGTCAGCGATTTCTGCTTGTACGTCATCCCACAGTGCTTCTAGTTCTGCCTTCTTAGGTTTGGGTGTGTCAGATAGCCAGGTGAGTCCGGTGTAGTTGTCTCCGTTGAGGGTCCATTCTGCGCCTGCGTAGCGGCGGGTGAGTACTTGTGTAATATCCATTAGCCTGCAACCTCCATAACTGTAATAGTCGCAACACCTCTAGGGTAAGAGCTTGAATTAGTATCTGCCGAGCTTCTATTAATGTAAGCGGTGCTACCACCGGACTTAAAATAAACCGAATAAGAAAGCGTGGAAGTCGTAGCTGGAGAATCTAAAATAGTAAAGCTACCTGGTTCGAGTTCCACATCTCCGAATCGCACAAAAGTGCCATAAGCGGGGGCGCGACTACCTGGAGAATCAGGAACAATTAAATTAGTAGAATCTCGATAAACAGCCAGCATCGCCTGCTGTCCCGAACTGCCACCAGCGCTGGAGTTAGGCACTGAGGCCATAACCAAAAATTTACTGCTTGTTGAGCTAGGTGTTATATTCACAACCAAGTCAGTCACTTGGGCATAAGTCCCGCTAGTAGTCGAAAACGTGTCTGTCTTAGTTGTAGACACAACCTGCAACACACTCCCCGCCAAAGAACCACCAATAGCAGAAACCCACTGCGAAGAAGTCCCATCATCATAAAAAACATACATTTTGCCAGTAGACGAATCAAACCACATCTGACCCTGATACCCGGCAGGAGCCGCAGCACCAACAAACACTTGAGGACCATTAGCCGCAACCCACTGCTGGCTATCTCCATCATCGTAATAGATGTACATGTTTCCGTTATCAGAATCCCACCACAAATCCCCGTTAGCTGGAGGAGGACTCACAGGTGCTGTAGCGGAAACAGTAATCGAACCCGAACCGCCGCCAGCAGATTGCCATGCGGAACCATCCCACACAAAACTACTTGTCGTATCCGTCTCAAAAATTGTTTGCCCAGCCCAGGGCGTAGCCGGGCGGGTTGCCGAAGTACAAAGAGTAAACCCGACAGCAGCGTCAATATCGTCTGCGTTGTCGTTGAGGTTGCCTACGTCAACAACGTCGGTAAGATCCGGCTTGATTAGCCCGAGTTTGGTGGTGTTGGTTGCCATGTATTACTCCAAGGTCTTTTGCTGGTTCATACTCGCCAGAGTACCAGCATACATTGAAACGTCCGATAGGATTGCTTCTCGCGTCTTCACGTCCTTGACATGTTTTATTATAGCCTCTACTACTTTCAAAACAATAGTGCGGGCGTCTTCGAGGTGTTGTTGGTTGGGGTTCCATTCTCCGGTCATGGCGAATACGAGTTCGATGGCTCGTTGGTCTCCGGCTTCTGCGTTTCCGATGAGTCTTTGTCGGATCGCTGGGAGTGCTTCTTCGTAGTTGGCTTTGGTGTGTTGGTTGTAGAGGTTGTTGAAGAGGGGTTGTTTGAGCCAGGCTTGGAATCGTGCCATGGGGACGGTAAGGTCTTTGAGTTTGGATGCGAGGCCGCGTCTGTCGAATGGGTCGGATAGTTTAAGGAGTACGGTTTGTTGTTCCATGGAGAGGCCGTCTTTGGCGTCCCATTGGATTCCTCTGTGTTGTATAGCCTCTCGAAATTCTAGCGTACTCATTACGCCGCTTATTGTTTTCTTCGGCAGCTTCGGCCACAGCTCATGCACATCCCCGACAGAAGGGATCACACCGTTGCGTAGGTAGGCTGTGTGGAACGCTGCGAGCGTCCCGCGAAACGCGGTGTCGGTGAAACCGTCTGGTGTGGCAATGTTGCGGGTTGACCCGTCGGGTAGGTGGACGGCGACACCGCCCTCGAACTGTTCAAATTCGTCCATTAGTCTTCCTTGGCCGGTTTGTTTGGTTGGCTGTCGTTTCGGTAGAATCCGGTCCCTTTAAAGCGTACACCGGACAGTTGGAAAACTTTAGTCATCTTCCCGCCACACTTACACGGATCCACAACTGGGTGGTCAAAACCTAAGTGCCGATCCTCCTGGGACCGGCACTCGGCACATCGAAAAACGTAGACAGGCATTACTTCAGAAGCCCGCTCATTTCACGGTAGTAAGTTTCCCAACCCAACTCCCGCATGCTAGCGTACTGTTGTGCCAGTTTTAGTATCTTCTTCTTCTTGCCAACTAACATGTTGCGTCCTTTCTAGCTGAACCAGTTTGCTTGGGCATTAATTAACGCTGCCGTGTGCGGGTAACCAACGTCTTCCAACGCTGACACTAACGCGACAGGCACTGTTACTGTCTCACCCCTAATATAGCGTGTCATCGTGATACTAGGGATTTTTAGTAGTTTGCAGAACCCTTGCAGGCTCCCAGTCGTGTCTTTAACGAACTGGGCTACAGGAGATGTCTCAACGTCGCCCCCAAAAGGTGGTGAAGCCTTTTCCAAAATGGTTGGCGCTTTGATCCTACGGTCCGCGCTCCGCCAATCCAGATACGCCTCATTAAGACTATCCGCGTTGTAATCGGTACGTAAAACTTCGCGCGCATCGACACCTTTTTCATTACACTCCCGTCCTAGAGCAATACTCTGTCTGTCGGAAACACGGGTATACATCCCCGCCTCCAAATACACCATTGTCATCTTCCCAAAACCATGTTTAGTAGCAAACCCTTTCTGGGATGCACCACACAGCTCACGAAGACGCACATACGGATTCTTATCCATAACCACTCCTATCTATGACAGATAGCGTAGCACAGGTTTAGCGTGGGTACCTAACGTGCGTATGCGTCAAAGTACCACGTAGGAAAATTAAGCTGCCCTCTACCCGTAGGTGCGCTTAAGGGAAAACGGTCAATATCTCCGGGATTGAAATCACGCAACTGCAAACGCACGTCAGGACTTAACAACCCCTCGTTCAAAAAGTCGCTTTCAAGAGGTTTCCTAGGGCTAGCAGCAATTTCATCGCTGTACTTAGCTAAGAAAGCAGGCAAATCTATTAATCCAGGCAAATCTTCCATCGCCGTGATTGACATTAACCCAGGGGCCCTCCAAATGTTTCCTCCGGTGTCAGGGTCTAGACCACGCATAATGGCACCCATTCTCTGCAAATCAGCTGCTTGCCCAAACGATTGCGGGCGACCAGCTATATAGTCAGCCCCTACCTCACGGGGCAAAGGCACGCTTTGAGATCCGTACTTAGGTGCTACCTGCCCCGAGCTAGGCATACGTACTAATTCTCTGCCACGCGGAATAATCTGTTCGCCACTATTCAAAGTTTGCTGAAGAATATCTTTATTTAATGTTGATTTGTAACCCGATATAGGACCACCCAAAAATTCTGAAACAGCTTCTGGCCCACCCGCGGGAGCAACACGACGGCCTATAGCCCCTAACCTCGATGCTGTGGTACCAATCTTGCCAAAAGGGATCGCACCTGCTGCCAAAAACCCTGCATCCAACCCAACCTCGCCACGAGTAGGCAACCTACCCTGATTAACCGCTTGATGAACGGAAGGAAACGGGTTAAAAATGTTATTAGCAGCTGCTTCTGAGTACACCGCTGGCGCTGTGCGCAAATAGTTGTTAACCATACCCTTTAAAGGATTAGTAGGTGTCGGCTCCGGAACTACTGGCTTAGGTGTAGGCCTGGGCTGACGAATAGCAGGCTTAGGAGCGGGCCTAGGCGCAGGGGCAGCAGCTTGCTGTCTAAAACGCATCGCTCTGTCGTCAACCATGCCAACAATCATAACAACAAAACAACCCATTATGCATAGCGTACTAAACAGTTAGCGTCCACAAGCTCGGTCAACCCAAGACACAGATCATGCATCAAATGGAAGAACGTTTGTGCCGATACAACATGGTTTCGGTAGGTACGGTAAATTGGTATCACTGGCAGCGGGTGACCACAGTAGGCATCAGCGGCAGCAGCAGGCAAGTTGATAACTCCACAGTGACAGGCACTTACACACTCAACCATTAGGAGAATCAACTATGGGCAAGCTAGTAAGCAAGAACGCGGCCATCGATGAGCTACTGAAATTGGTAGTTCAAGAAATGCACCAAGTGTGCGTTGAATGTAACCGCGTATTCGATATGTATGACGAGCAAGATGCGGCTGAGTTTTATTACGGCCACGATTGCGAAAGTAACTAGCAACTAACTGAGTGGGGGACTACGGTCCCCCACTCTCAACCTAAGGAGAAACAAATGCACCGGAAACACTATCAAGCAATAGCGAGGGTGATTAGCACCAGCACGCGCCACGTTATGCCTAGCAACGAGTGGAGGCACATGGTGATAAGTCTAGGCAACTTGTTCGCCGCAGATAATGAGCGCTTCGATCACGACAAGTGGGAAGAGGCTTGTAACACGGAGTACAGAGAAGGCGTATAACCCAACAGCAGAAAACCCCTCACCGAAAGGTGGGGGGTTTTTTGTTGGCCCCT
>Ga0070747_1000113_pt1 | contig 37779 bp, 67 predicted proteins | sample VirMetDEL_Mar_31_FD_77321 | JGI IMG/M metagenome (GOLD analysis project Ga0070747, IMG submission 77321) | Aqueous microbial communities from the Delaware River and Bay under freshwater to marine salinity gradient to study organic matter... | ecosystem: Environmental > Aquatic > Marine > Coastal... | reverse complement strand
TTTATTTTGATATTACATTAAGTTTACCTAATACTGGTTATTGTGGCATATAGCGAAAAAGAAATAAGAGCTATTGCTAGAGACATAGTAAGTAAATCAAAAGGATCGGCTCACGTAGATACTGGAAGATTAAAGAGGTCTATATCTTTTGTGTTTGATTTAAAAGGTATTCCAACATTTACAGAAGTATTTTACGGTCAATTCGGTGATAACTCTGATTTAGAAGAAAATATAAAGGCATTAATGCCTAGTGGAGTTGCTTGGAAATTAATTTATACAGATGATAACGGGCAACCTTATCAAGTAGTGAGGGCAACAGCCAGCGGTAGAGCAAGTGTATCAAATGCGACAAAAGCAACCACTCCAAAAAGTTTAGGTATTGGAGGAATAAGAAACTTTTTAAAAGGTTTAATAAATGGCAAAGAGAAGAACTAAATTAGAGATACAAGCGGATCAAGTTATTAAAAAGAATCTTAATATCTTAGGAGAAAAGATATACAAAGAATCGAGAAGGACAACAAGAGTATTGACAGGAGCGTTAAAGAACTCTCAGAACTACGCTGTTAAACCTGATACGACTTTAACAATGTTTCAACTTGCTTATGGTAGAGATGTTAGACCTGCAGGACAAAAGACAGGCGAAACAGATGCTTTGTTAATTGCTGTTAAAAAACATTTACCAGAGGGAATAGAGATTATAAAAAAAGATTTAACAGAAAGTATTTTATACCCATTTAGAGGATGATAACACCAACGATAATAAACACAGAAGATCAGATATATTTAGTAGGTTCGCCTGTTAATATTAGATTTAGAAATTACAACGCTGATAATACTATTAAATCTGTATCAGTTGAGTTATACATTTGGAACGGTAACTTAAACGAGCCTAGCGTTTCTCCTCGTCACATTCTTAAAGCAGAAAAAGCATCATTTGAAAATGATTACGTATCTTTTCAAATAGCGGAATTATTAGCAGCAGAAATTAATAATACAAGGTTTTCATGGATAGCAGGAGATCAAACACCCACAGCAGTAGGAGAGGGTGTATTTTGGCAAACTAAACATACAGTCACTAATAATGATGGAGAAGTAGAAACAGAATACGAAAGTCTTACAAACTTTGCAACACGTGGTTATCGATATGATTTTGAGCAGGTAGGAACTGTGTTTGATACACAACCTTATAACGGATTAATACCTATTAACTACGATAGAAACTATACTGATAAGATAAAGTATTATAGGAGATCTTTTGACTTTACAAAATCATTAGAAGAGTGTACAAGTGAGAATATAATACTATCTAATGTTTATACTCCAACTGATATCAAGTGTCAGTTAGGAGATTCTTTTTTGGTAGTTTATATTAACCGATTAGGTTTGTTTGATTACTTTACACCATACGGAAAAGTGACAAAGACAACTAAAGTAGAATCAAATACTAATCCTAGACTTTACAGAAATTCAAATAGCATTAACAATAATGTAAATCATTCAGCAGTTAAATCAATAGCCCAGACAAAGCAAACAATCGAAATAAATTCAGGATCTTTAAAAGAAGATATGACTGAACAAATAGAAGAAATTATTTATTCGCCTTTAGTTTATTTAGTTGAGTTCACAGGTGAAACATTTGTTATTACTAACGTAGGTTTAACAGTTGATAATACTGTAGTAACAGTTGATAGCACTATTTACACAGCAGATAATCAAACAATAACTACTGAGGACTTAGGTTTCTTTAGTTCATTTAAACAGATACCTGTTACTTGCTCAACTGAAACGTTCATTAAGAAAACAAGAAGAAACGATAAGCAAAAGATTAATTACGATTTAAGTTTTGAAGTGACTACAGATAGAATCAATAATTTAAGATAAATGAATTTACAGACTGAATTATACGTATCTTTAGATGGTTTGATATACAATAGATTAGACCTTTCTAAATCTGAATCAATAAATAAAAAGTACACACTTAAAGATACAACAGATTTAAGTACTATTTTCTCTCCTTATTCTCAGGCTTTTACATTTCCAGCTACGCTAAACAATCAAAAAGCGTTAGGTTTTATCGGAATAGTTAGTGTATTAAAGTCAAATAAGAATACTTTAGACTGTAAATTATACATTAATGGGAAATTAAACCAATCAGGTAAGTTAAAGATAACTAATATAACTGAGGAATATGGTAGAATAACATCATATACAGGTAACTTGACTACTTCTATGCAGTCGTTAAAGACACGTTTAGGAGACGATACAATAAGCGATTTACCAACTAATAACGTTAGTATTAATTGGTTGCCTAATGAGGTTTACAATAGCTTAAAATCTATAAAACAACATCCTACAATGCCTATTAATGGGGTAAATGTCAAGTATTTTGTTCCGTTAATGTCTAATAAAAGAGTATTCCAAATTTATAATGTGAATCAATTAGCGTATATTGACAATGTATCATTTTATAATAATGTAGATCCATTAGGTGAAGGAGTATTAAAACCTGATGAGCTTAATCCATCGATACAAGGTAGGGTAATAATAGATTTAATTAAAGCAAAGTATGGTTTAAAAATAAATATACCTATTGAGAAAGAGGCTTATTATAATGATTGGTACATACTATGCAACGCAGATAAAAGCGAAAACAATGAGCCTGTATATTTTGATGTTATAAATAATTTTGGAACTATTCAAAGGTATGATGTTAAAAACGGATTTCATATACCTACTTTAGTAAAATATTCTATATCAGTAAATACAGAAACTAATTTATTCACTTTAAATCGAGTACCTAACTTTGATGGTAATTTTGATAAGGATTTTAAAATAGTAGTTGTGTTTAATAAAGTATTATCAGTTAAAAGCACTGAGGATGTAAACATAAATGTATCTATAGAGAAAGATAACGGAGTAATAGTATCGCAAGAAAGCGCTGGGACAGATGCAGATAATAATATAACAGTTACAATAGTAGTAAAAGATACTGATTTTGTAGGCGATACTTTAAATTTTAAATTAAAAGTAAATTCAGCAATACCAATAGTTTGGAAATCTAGTGATGTTCGTTTAGAGTTTGGTTATAGAGATGGTAAGTTTGGACTATTCAACAGTACCGCATACGCAAGCTACAGACAATCTAGTTTAAATAATAACAACTCAGACGCTACAGGTTTATCAAAAATAGATTTATTTAAAACATTACCTAATATAAAATGTGTTGACTTTTTAGCTAGTTTCTTTAAGGTATTTAATATTTCAGTATTCGATACTGCACCAGATAGTGATGAGCTATTTTGGTTAACACCTAGAGATGTAGCTACTAAAGGAAATCAATACTCTAAAAAAGAAGTTGACTACACGCCATATGTAAGTAGTCGAATAGTTCCTAAAGAGATAGCGAACGATTATAACTATTATAATTTTAAACATAAAACGAGTAAGTATAAATCTAACGCTGATTATTTATTAGCAAAAGGAATAGAGTTTGGACAAGTAACTTACCCAACAATAAAGCCAGAAGAAAATTTAAGTGAGTTTAAAGTAGAAACAGATTTTTGTATATTAGAATCATTACCAATAGCAGGAGCGGAAACGGTTAAAACTAGCTATGCTTTTACAAGTGATTCACCAACTATATTAGATACAGGAGAGAGAAGATATAAACCTAACACCGAAGATCTTACTATTTTCTTTGCGAATGGTATTCAAGTTATATCACAAAAAGATAGGATAGCAGTTCAGACGTACAACACAAGTGGAAACGTAACTGCAAGCGGTTTAGATTCTTATGTTAAAACTTCGCCTATACATAAATCAGGATTTAGTTTTGGTTTTGGATTAATACAAGAAGCGGTTAAACAATCCTTATATTATAATTTTTATAGAGAGCAAACAGAAAAGTTTTTAAATCCAAATACATTACTTTATAATTACGAGTTAATTTTACCAGCTAGTGAATTATCATTAAACTTTTCTACGACTTCGCAAGGATTAGCAAATGTACCTGATGGTTTTAGATTGCAAAATGAAATAGTTATACAAGAGCAAAGGTTTTCAGTTGTTGATGCTACTATAGATGTGACAACAGGTAACTCTAAAATGAAATTACTAAACATTGTAAATTCATTCGAGTACTTAGACGATGTTATTGAAGTAGAGCCTGAGCCTGAGCAACCAATAGTTTATAATTTTTACTACAGAGGTTTCTTTAATGGTAATGAGCCAAACGCAAGAGAGGGATCTGTGACTTATTACGACCTTAACGGAGTTATACAAGTTGCTGATGGATTACTAAAAAATGAATGTAGATTAATACCAGCTAGATCAATAATAACAACAGAGTTTGCAGTAGTTTGCAATCCTTAATTTAAATAAAATGGCAGATAACGAAGAAAGAATTAAGATTACGTTTGACACGAACGCAGACGAAGCTAAGAAAGGTATTGACGGTTTAAACGCTTCTATAGATGTATCAGTAGATCAAAGCGAAAACCTAGCAAGTGCTAATTCTGAGTTAAGTTCTACACAACAAAATCTATCTAAAAGCACTAAACAACAAAAAGCAGGTTTAGAGGATTTAGGAGGTGGTTTTGGATCAGCTATTACAGGAGCAAAAGGTTTGATTAAACAATTTGTTTTAATGTTAGCTAATCCTATTATATTGTTAATAGCAGGTATAGTAGGAGCGTTAGCATTATTATTCAAGGCATTTACTAGCACTAACGATGGAGCTGATAAATTCGAGCAAGTAATGGCTGGTGTAGGTGCTGTAATTGATATATTAAGAGATCGTGTTTTAAAAGTAGGTGAAGCTATAGCTAAGTTCTTTTCAGGAGATTTTAAAGGAGCTATAGAGGTAGGTAAAGAAGCTGTTAAAGGTTTTGGAGCTGAGGTTGAAAAAGAGTTTAGACAAGCTGCTAATGCTGCAAAAATGCTTCAAGAAGTAGAAGATGCTACTAGAAATTTAGGAGTTGCTAGAGCAAAATTAAATAGAGATTTAGCAGAAAGCAAAGAAATAATAACAGATGAAACGGCTAGTTATGCAGATAAAAAGAAAGCAATTGAAGCGGTTAGAATAGCAGAAGAAAAGCAAACTAACCAAGAATTAGCCAATGCTAAAAAGAAATTAGAAGCTATAAAAACCGCTAATAGTTTGTCTGATACAAGTGACGCAGATTTGCAAAAACAAGCAGATGCAGAAGCGGCACTTTATAATTTACAAGCAGAAAGCGCAAATAATAGGCGTGCAATTCGTAAAACAGAAATAAGGGCAGACAACGAAGAAAGAGCAAGACTGAAAGCGATAGCAGATGAAAGAAAAGCGGCAGATAAAGAAAGAGCAGATAGAGAAAAAGAGTTAGCAAAAGCGAGAAAAGAACAAAGAGATAAAGAGTTAAAAGAAATTGAGGAATTTAATAAATCTAAATTACAAGCAGAAAAGGATTTCTTTAAATCATTAGCTGATGCACAAAAAGAACGTGACGATGTAAGTGCAAAAGAAAAAGAAGCGGGATTAAAAGTAATTAATGATTTAGAAAAGTATTACGCTGATGAACAGATAAAACTACAAGAGAGAGTATTCCAACAAAAAGAAGCTTTAGAAAATGCTAAAATAGAATTAGCTAATAATATAGTAGGAGCGTTAACAGCTATTGCTGGAAAAAATAAAACACTACAAAAGATTGCTATATTAGCCGATAGTGCATTAGGAATAGGTAAATCTATTATATCAGCAAACGCAGCAAACGTTGCAGCAACAGCGGAGGGTGTAGCTTTAGCTATTCCAACGGGTGGAGCGTCAGTAGCAGCAGCAGCATCATTAGTTACGACTAATACTATATCAGCAGGTTTAGGAATAGCGGCAAACATAGCAGCAACAACAAAAGCATTGCAATCATTAGGCGTAGGTTCAGCAGGTGGAGGTGCTCAAAATATAGCTAAGGTTTCACGAGCAAGTGCAACACCACAAACAGGATTCCAAGCAAGTAGTGAAAATCAAATAGCGACTTCAATTACAGGAGCGAAACAAGAGCAGGCAGTTGTAAAGGCTTATGTAGTATCTAGCGATATGACAGATCAACAAAAAAAAGATGCGAATTTAGTTAGTAATAATTCATTTGGTAAAACTTAATTTGTATATTTGAATTGTAATCTAATCGTAATTTAAAAAGAAAGGAGAAAAAAAGTGTAATAATTAATTTTATTACGCTTTTTTGTTTATATTTGTACAAACAATACAACTGTATGAAGATATACAGCACTCACAAAATCAATAAATTAACCCTATCTGAGATAATCGGATAGGGTTTTTATGCTTTATACGCAATATGAAAACATATAAATTAGAAGATAAAGATAAAAAGGGGCTATTAAGAGTATCATTAGTTGAAGATCCTGCTATTGAATCAAAATTAATGGCTTTTGCTAGTGAAGAAGATAAACCTTTGTTGTTTGCGAACGACGAAAAGCAAATTATTTATGCACCTGCTTTAATTCCGAACAAACTTATTTTTAGAAAAGACGTAAAAGGAGAGCCAGCACAAGTATTCTTCGACGCTGAAACTATCAAAGAATTACATATTAACGGATCTCGTTTAGGTTATGATTCAAGAATTAACTTACAGCACCAAGACAATAATACAGATGGTATTTTCTGTTTTGAGAATTGGATAATTGAAGATAAGCCACAGGATAAAGCGTATAAAATGGGCTTCGATGTTCCTGTAGGTACGTTAATGAAAGGTTATAAAATAGATAACGCTGATGTTTGGAATGATATTAAATCAGGAAAAATAACAGGTCTATCTATAGAGGCTTTACTTTCTCACTTAGAAGTAAAGATGTCAAAGAATGAAACGGTTGACGGGTTAAAAATTTGGTTTGAGAATAATATGATAACCGAAGGAACAAACGTTCAAGACATGGAAGGAAACAACTTGAAAGATGGTAGTTATGAATTAATGACTAACGCAAAGATAGAAGTTAAAGACGGTCTTGTAACTAATTTAGTAACATTTAAAAAAGAGGATATGAATAAACCAAATTTAATGCAATATGCCTTTGCGCATATTAAAGCATTATTCGCAGCCGATCCTACAACGGAGGTTGCAACGGGTTTCTTTGGTTCTAGTTTAGAAGTTGGCTCAATTATCACTGATATGGATGGTAATGTAATGCCTAACGCTGAATTTGAAGCAAATGGAAACAAGTATAAAACGGATGACATGGGTGCTATCTCTGAGATAGAGCCTATTGAAGATGCGCCAGTAGCAGATCCAGCAGGTGGTACTGATGAATTAGCAATGGCACAAGCTCGAATTTTAGAACTTGAAACTGAAGTAGCTGATTTAAAAGCTGAGATTTCTAAATCACAAGAGACTCAAATGGCTAACGAAACAAACGAAGCAGATTACAAGGCTAAAATTGAAAAGTTAGAAGCTGAAATAATCGAAGCTAAGAGGGTACAGCCTGAGCCAACACAAGTAGAATTGTCTTACGATAAAATGACTAATCTACAGAAAGCAAAGTATAATAGAGGATTATTGTAATTATGGCAAAAACAGAATTTTTAAATCCGTTTGATAAAGGAGTTAGTTATATTTCTTTTTTAGCAGCGGTAAAGGAATCAAAAAAAACAGTAGCAGAATACTGCAAAGGTAATTTAGAAAAAGAGCAAATTGAATGGCTCGAAAATGATATTAAACACTTAAAACAAAAATAACAAATGGCAGTAGCATACACAGGAACAAAAACAGAAAGAGGTGAGTACGCAGAAATCGTACAAGAAATCTATGCAGATTCTCCAACTTTCAGAGGTGAAACAATTGAGCTTGTAGAAGGTCACAAATCAGGAATGGACATTTACGAAAGTTCAGCTGAGATCACTTTTACAGATGCAAATTACGGAGCAGTTACCGCTGATAACGTTAATTTAAAAGCACAAAAATCAATCGTAAATCTTAAGACTTTCAATGTTGAGGGTATCATCGATGAAAGCTCTTTAAAAGGTACACGTTTTGAAAAAACAATGTCAGCAGGTGCTTACAATGTGGTTTCAGATGAATTTGATAAAAAAGTTTTAATTCAAGTGCAGCCAGCGGTTGGTGCTAAATTAGAATCTCATGTATGGAACGGAGCAACAGCAGCTACAAAAGCAGCTATCGCAGCATTAACGCCTGGGGCGGGTCAGGGTTCAATCACAGCAGGTGCTCAAACATTAGTTGCTGCAATGCCTACTACATTCTTTGATTCTATCCCTGCAACAATGTTATATAATGATTCTCAAAGCAAAGCAGTAGCAGGTGCAGGTTTAGGTGACTATTTAAAAGTTACAGGTACAACTGTTACAAGTGCAAACATTGTAGCTGAGTACTTAAAAATATATAACGCAATACCTCACGATGTATTAGTAAAAAGCGGAGATGAAGCGCCTGTATTAATGGTTCCTAAATCTGATTACAAACTAATCAAATCTGTAAACAAAGTTCAAGGCGTTGCTTTACAAGAAAACTTCGTTGGTACTTCATTTAATGATATGTACTTTAATGATTTGAAAATCGTTTTTGTTGATCTTATCGGTTTCAGAATCGCAGGGCAAAAAAATAACTTTAAATTAGTTATGGATTTACTTTCTGATTCTTCTCAGTTGATTATCGAGAAAGAGGCTAACGCTTCAACTCGTAGAATTTTGAAACTTATCAACTCAATGAATACATGGGTTGTTAAGCAAAAATGGAACGTTCTTTACAACGGATAAATTAATCATAACCGCTCTTTAATTAGGGCGGTTTTTAAAAAATAAATAATATGTGTGGAACAACATTAACGGCTTCAAGAAAAAAAACGGGATATGCTAAACCAAAAGGTTACAAAGCTATTTCTTTTTCTGCTTGGGATAAAGCCAATCTTATAGCTACTTCTCCAACGGGTGTTTTAGAATTACCTGTAGGTATGACTTCAATATACAGATTTGAGGTTAAAAACCCTGCTGATAATTTCATTGAAACAGCTACTAAAGATATGGCTACAATGACTTCTGATAAAGCGGGTACAGGTACATTTGCTTTAATGTATTGCGATAGAATTAAAAATCTTAACGACGCTCAGGCTTTACTAGATGGAGTTTGGAATGTATTTTTAGAAAGCAATGACGCTGCAAGTACTATTGAAGTAGCGGGTACTGTAAACGGTGCTGAGATTTTAACAGTAGTTGAAAGTACAGATGCTCAAGGATTTGTATTTACATTTGCAACAACTGAGCCGATTTTTAAGCAAACATTAACAGCTCCAGCAGTAGAGGATTATAATTCTGCTATAGTAGCAACTGCTTAATGATAGTTATCGAACTAAATACCATTTTAAAATTGAGCGCAGTTCCTAGAATTGCGCCTTTTTTTAGTGATAGTTTGGTTTTAACAGCTATCAAAGAATCGAACCAAGAAAGTACTGATATTGAATTGATACATTATATGCATAATGGTAGATTAATATTTACTTTTGATATTCCCGAAGCATTTAAATCGGGTGATAAATTAGAGATTTCGATAAAAAACGAAACTACAGATACAATAGTTTACAGAGGTAAAGCGATTGTAGTTAAGGAAAATACAGACATTCAAAATTACACACCATCGAAACAAACAATACAGAGATTCAAGACGAAAACAGATTAAGCTTACAAACTTTTTCTGCTTATGTTCCAACAATTAAAGAGGTAATTGTAGGGACTAAATATGTTTTGAACGGTACAAACAACGAAAATTACAAAATGTATGCTGATGCTTACGATGATAGCGTAACAAATTCAGCGTGTATTAATGATATAGTTAACTTAATAATTGGTGAAGGTTTATTTTCTAACGGTAAAAGCGTTAGTGATGTAATATCAGATCAAGATGTAAGGTTAATGGTTCAAGATTATAAGACACAAGGACAATGTGCAATTGAGATCGTTTGGTATGGTGGTAAACCTGCTAAAATATTTCATTTACCAATAGATACCACCGCTTTAAATCTTGACGAAAGAATGAAAGTTAACGGTTATTGGTATTCTTATGATTGGTGCAAAAAGTGGAAATATACACCACAATTTAGGGCTAAATTTGATAAAGATAATCCTGATAATGATACGCAGATGTTAATCATTAAAAGACCTTCGAACGAACCTTTATTTAGCAAGCCAGATTGGTTTCCTGCTTTACGTTGGGCGCAAGATGAGGGATTAATGGCACAACATTCCTACACAGATATATCTACAGGCTTTACAGGTCAAAAAGTAATCAATTGGGTAGGTGGTAAAGGATTAACAGATACAGAGAAAGATATTTTAGCTACAAAAATAAGAGATAAATTTAGTGGTGTAAAAGGTCAAAGAGTTACTGTATCAATTAATGCAACACCTGAAAATGCAATAGTAGTCGATAACATAGATCCACCAAATGTAAATGCAACTTATGTGAACTATACAGAGGAAGCAGAAAGAAAAATACTTATAGCACATTCATACCCTAGTATTTTATTAGCAGGGTCTAAAACAGGATTCTCTAGTAATGCTGATGAAATAGCAGTAGCCACTAAATCAGTATTTAGAAGAGTTATAAATCCATCTAGAGAGGTTTTATTAGCTGGATTAGCACCTATTTTTAAAGCTATAGATCCACTTTATAACCTAGATTTTAAAGATTTTACAGAGGAAAAACTAGATAACAATAGCAATGAGTGAGATAAGATTAATGATAGAAGCAGAGGACGTTATACAACGAACTTTATTTAGTGGCAACATAGATGTAGATAGTTTAAATCCTATGATTTTAACAGCTCAGACTACTTATTTAAAATCTTTTTTAGGATTGTCTTTGTATAATAAGATATATGAAGGAGTAGATAATAATGATTTAAGCGGTGTATATCTAACTATTTATGATGAATATGTAAAAGATATTTTATCGTTTCAAACTGCTACTTTGTTTGTAGATTTCGGAGGTTATAAAGTAAGTGAAAATGGACTACACAAAATTACAGGAGATAACTTACAGTTGTTAAGTGAAGAAGAGGTAGCTAAATTAGTTTTAAGATATTCAAAACTTACTGCAAATGTAGAAGCTAATTTTAAGGAATTTGTAGAGCCTTTAGACTTACCTGAATTAAAAAGTATTAGTATTAACGTAGATACAGATTTTCCATGGCATTAATACAAAATATAAACACATCTACACCTAACGACAACTTAGGCGATACTTTAAGAAATGGCTTTGTAAAAACAAACGAAAATTTTACAGAGTTAAACGCAAAGAAGGTTGAAAAGGTAGCAGGAAAAGGACTTAGTACAAACGATTTTACAACTACTTTAAAAGATAAATTAGATGGTATTGAATTCGAAGCGCAAAAAAATGTAATACCAAATTATGCTCAACAAGATCCTGATGCACCTGATTACATAGCAGGGAAACCAAGCAACGGTAAAATATTAGTTTACGGTAACTATTCTTTAGTAGGTCAAGATTTGACAATTAATAGCGGTTGGGTTTGGCAAATAAATAACCAAAATTACACTAATACAGTACCTATTGTAATAAATTTTCCTTATTCAAGTTCAGGAAATCAGCGTTTAGATTTAATAGTTTTTGATGATTTAAACTCAGCACAAAGAGTTGAAGGTGTTGAGAGCGTGAATAATCCAATAACGCCACAAACACCAGAGAATACTGTTTTATTTTCTATTACTTTAATTACAGATGGTTCTTTAGATACTAATGTCCCAAACGTAGATAAAGTATTATTATCTATTGATTATGTAGTTTCTGTAGATGGTAGCCAAACATTTGAAATCCCTGATAATACAGCGTGTAAACAAGTTTATAACAACGGTACACAGCATTGGAAATCTACAAGCAACAATACAACATTAATAAACACTTGGACGCAATCTGGTAATATTGTAACTTTGAACGAGCCTACAGAGGTTAACAATTACATAGTAATATTTTATCAATAAACACATGAAGAAAATACTTTTTTTATTATTAGTAACGGTTTCGACTTACGCACAAGTAAGTACGGGAAAAGAAACTAAATTTGCAAACGGGATTAGAAATACAGGAAGTGCAACTATAACAGATCCTATTAACTTAGTTACTGAGGGTGCTGATGGTACTTATGGTAAAGTAATACCTAGCAATTTACCCACCCCAACAGCAACAACGAACGCCTTAGATTTAAAAACTACTATTTCAGCTGGTGCATTTAGCGGTTTCACTGTTACGGATAACGGCAACGGAACAATAAATGTTTCAAGTGGTATAGCTTATTTAAGGGCAACAAATGATCAGTATGCGCCTATTATTAAGTATCCTTTAGCAGCTTATAATAACATCCCTTTAGTCGATGGAATCACTAACTATGTAACGGTTAGCTATAACGGTGGCTCACCTAGTTTGGTATTAAACACTACGGGAACGGGAATTGACACGCAAACTAATAGTATTGCGATAGTAGCAGCTAGAGTAGGCACTACGGTACATTATATCTCGCTAGTTGGTAGTAATTCAGACCCAAATGCAAAGTTACGAACTAGATATTTATTTACGGAATCTATTAAACGAGAAACGGGTTTAGTCATTAGTACGCCAGCATCTTTAAAGATAGCAACTACAGCAGGTATCACTTACTCAGGGCTTATTCGTTTAGACGTTCCAGCCTTCAATACTAATACCGGTAGTACGTTTACACAAGCCTATCAAAATAGTGGAGGTACGTGGATAAGAACGGCAGGCTTAACGAATATTAATAACACTCAGTATAGTAATTCGGGAGTTTTAACAACTTTAGGCACGAATAAATATAGAACAGATTTTGTCTACACTTTAGTTAATAGCCCTAGCAAATTATACGTGCTATTAGGCACTACGGAGTACAATAGCTTAAGTTTGGCACAAGCAGCGCCAAGACCCGCTGTATTACCCGTAGAGCTTCAACAATTAGGCGTAATAGTTGGTAGGGTAATCGTGAAAAAAGACGATACGGTATTAAACATCGCTAGCCCTTTTAATACAGAATTCGCTGCGGGAGTTATCCCTGATCACAACGAATTAGGGGGCTTAAATACGGGAGACTATCAACACTTAACCGTAGCGGAGAAAGCGTCTTTAGTCGCTATCAAAAACTTAAGTAATACTATAGACCCAACAACTACAGATTACGTTGCTTTTGGTGATTCAATCACTTACGGTGTAGGCTCAACAGGAGGTTTAACAAGTTACGCTACACTTTTAAATACCCGTTTCAATTTTAGAGCTTTTACCAATAAAGGAGTTTCAGCTTTAACTGTAAAACCCAGTCCTAGCCGTACAACACTAAGTAGCACAATAGCAAGCGCACCTGCAACGGCTACATTGGTTACAATAATGGCAGGTGTGAACGATTGGGATATAGATAATACTATAGGAGATGTTAATGCTGTTTTAGCTAAATCTTTCGCAAGTTTAGATCAAACTTTATCATTTGCAGAGGCTTTTAGATATAATTTAGAAACAATTAAAAATAAGTACCCAACTGCAAAAATAATAGTTTTAACGCCGTTACAAACTTCGACAGCTTGGAGTGGTGCGTTGAAGTTAAGACACTTTGTAGATGTCGAGATAGCTATTGCTAATGCTTTATCTATTCCAGTAATAGATACTTATGCAAATAGCGGGATAAATGGGCAGGCTTCTTATCTACCTGATGGATTACACCCAAACGATGCGGGTCATCAATTGGTTTCTAGTGTTGTTGCTAATGGTATTATATCGCCAAAACAAGCTAAATTTTCAGATAATTTTAATAACATATATATTGACGACAAAGTTAAGATAGGAGGTGATACTGCAGCTGAGGGATATGCTGTTTTTGATGGTTTCAAAGGTGTTAATCACGGAAAAATAGATTTATATAATTACGGCTTAACGGGCGGAGTTCCTACTGTTAGGATAAGAGCTAACGGAAGCGGTTTCGGTGGAGGATTTTCTTACTTCAATGCTATAGATGGTCGTTATGGATTTGGAACAGATATAGACAATAATACAGATAAAGTTCAAATAAATGGTACACTATCTATAAGTAATGGGATAAGTGGGAATAATGCGGTTACTTTAAATCAGCTAAATACTAAGCCTAGCAATTCATCTACTCAAAACAATATACCTATTACAAATGCTACAGGTAATTTTATAAACTCTTCTTTAAGCCAAAATAACGGTACTCTAAGTTATGATTCTGCACTTAATTACTTTTCTTTTTTACAAAATGGAACAGAGATAGGTAATATAGGTACACCTTTCTTCTTTGGAGGAGGTAATAATTTTATGATTAGAACTTTAAGTAATTTAGTTTTTTTGACGGGTGCAACAGAGCGTGCAAGACTTACTACAGGCGGTAATTTTTTAATAAATACGACTACAGATGATGGCACTTTATTAAACGTTAACGGCTCAGCAAAAGTTGGAAGTTTAGCAATAACAACAACACCAACAACTTCAAGCGGTACGCCACCGTTATTAACGTATAACGCAACTACAAAAGCAGTTGAGAGTGTACCTTATAGTACTTTTGCTAGTCCTGCAAATGCGGTATTGCTTACAGGAAATCAGACTGTATCGGGAGCTAAGTCTTTCACTAATTCTTTAGCTAACCCATCAGGATTATTTGTAACAAACGCAAGTGATGCTACTAGTGCCGTAATTAGAGTAACTAATAATTCTGCGTCACAAGCTGGATTAATAGTAAAGCCTAATGTATCAGGCGCTACAGGTTTACTAGCAGAACCATTCGGGGCTAACACAGTAGGTATTAAAATAGAACCAGCTCAAAATAATCCAACAGTATCAAACATGTTAGTTTTATCTAATAAACTAGCTGTAAACGGGGTAGTTGATACTTCAACACCTTTATCGGTTTTGAGAAATGGGACAGAAGTAGCGAAAATAAGCGACTTAGGTATTATTTCATCTGCACAATATAACTTGACCGCTTTAAACACTGCACCAGCAAGCGCAACAGCTACAGGAACAACGGGAGAGATAAGAGTGACATCTACACATATTTATGTATGTACTGCAACTAATACATGGGTAAGATCGGCATTAACAACTTGGTAAATATAAACACAATGAAAAAACTAATTTTTACAGCTATTATTTTAGCATCAATAGGAGCAAAGGCTCAAAAGATAACACCCGTAACTATAGGGATAAACAAAGTCGCAGATAGCGTTTCTGTATCGGTTTTAACATTCAAAACTACAGACAAGACTTGTCAACTGTATTACTCTATTTTCGACGCTAAAAAGCTTAAAATAGATGAGGGTAATTTACAACTAACAGAAAAGGAATTTGCTAACTGGGGCGAAACAAATAAGTACATCGAAGATTTAGCACTATTAAAATTAAAATTAACACGTAAATAAATAACAAATGAAGGATTCAAATTTTTTAAGTTTAGGTTGGAAGGACGCTCTTAAAGGGCTAGTAGTTGCAATACTTACACCCGTATTCGTAATTGTTCAGCAGTCACTAGATGCAGGTGTATTAGTGTTTGAATGGAAATCTATTTTAATGGCTGCTATTGCTGGAGCGTTAGGGTATTTAACTAAAAACTTTTTTACTGCTCCTAGCACACAAAAAATAGTTTCGGATGATTTAGGGCTACCTGAACCACCACCAAGACCAAAGAAATGATTAATTTAAAAACATTCCCGCCTTTACTTATTGTAACATGGCGGGTTTTTTTGTCGTTAATCTACTATTCAGATTTTTACTATTACAATTACAAAGAATTAAATGACTTAGATACTATTTTTATAGTGTTTTTTATAATACATTTTTGCGTAAATATCAAATACTATCTTACAAAAAATATTATATTTGTATTATACATTGTTTCTTTCCTTCAATTGTTTTTAATTAAATCATTTTTGAGTATAGAATTGTATTATGTAGTTTATACGTTAATATTAATAGTAACCGTTTGGTTATCAATCATAAAAAAGAATGTCGGAACACTTACTTAATTTATTTATTGCATTACTCGGTTTAGTTGGTATTCCTTCGGCTTGGTATTTTGGAGGACGACAAAAAAACAATACAGATAGCGTTAAGGCTATGAGTGAGATGTACACCTCTTTTTTGACTCAGTATAAAGATAGAATGAACGAAGTTATTGAAGAGTTAGCAAGGGTAAAACAAAGTAATTTAGATATTCAAAACCAATTTAATCAAATGTCTTTAGCTTATACTAAAGAGGTTGAGGTTTCACAAAATTGGGAGCGTTTATACAACGAATTATCAAAAAAATACGATGAATTAGAGCGTAAATACGAGAGGTTAAAAATAGATCACGACAAGTTAAAAAAGGAGGTACATAATGGACGCTAAAGATATATTAAATATTTTTAAAGCAAATGCAAGATTGATATTAGAGGATGGTATTGAGGTAAATGATATAAAAAACATTCCTAAAGTTTGGAGTAATTTTTTAGAATCAGATAATCAATGGGTAGGTTTAGATTTAAAATTAGACTCTACTAATTTAATATTTAAAGGTATAAAAGATAGTGAAGTATCTAAGCATTACCACTTATTTAGCGATGAATTAACTTTTGTTTTAGATGGTGAAGTTGAATTAATAACACCTAAAGGAATAAAGATTTATAACAGAGGAGAAAGTTTTTTTATAGATAAAGGAGTTGAGCATATTGTAAAGTTTAAAAAAGACAGTACATTACTAGCTACTTTCACTCCTAAAATGAACGGTTTAGAAATTGAATTTAAAGAATAGAAATATGAGATTAGACGATAAAGGATACAACGCATTACACGAAAGAGAAGGTTTAAGATTAAAGCCTTATTTAGATACTCAAGGAATACCTACTATAGCAATGGGTAATACTTTTTATTTGGATGGTAAAAGAGTCACGATGAAGGATAAACCGTTATCTATTCGTGAAGCCTATAAATTAGGAAAGGTAGTAAGTGATAATTTCGCAAAGGATGTTTTCGCATTATTAAAAGTAAAAGTTAACCAAAATCAATTTAATGCTCTTGTATCTCTAGCCTACAACATCGGTATTAATGGATTTAGAACCAGCACTGTTTTAAGACGTGTAAATATAAATCCTAACGATCCAACTATTGCAAATGCTTTTATGATGTGGACTAAAAATAAAGAGCTTATAGGCAGGAGAAAATCAGAGGTAGCTCAATATTTTAGCATATAATTTGCAATATACTATGAAAAAACTATCATCATGGAAAAAATTTGGGACTTTATCAGTAAATGGCTTTTCAAAAATAGCGATAATTCTAGTAGCTTTATTAATCGCTAGCTGTGGCGGTACACGTAACACAGATATTCAGTCTAAAGAACAGATAAACGTTAATAATACCTATTCTAACGGATCGAAAATAGTTTTAGGTAGTAACATAACATTCACTCCTTTTGATAACTCTAAGCCATATTTAGTAGATGGTAAAGAGTATGTAAATGTTATTGTTTCAAATACTAAATACAAAGAGGTTATAAATTGGAAATATGCTAATATAGTTAAGACCATAACGATTGAAAAAACTAAAATAGTTGAGCGGAAAAATAACACTTATTTATATTTAGGCTTATTTTTTATATTGTGTTTGTTTTTTTTTATTTTGTTCTACCTAAAAAGCCATAGATTCAATTAAATCTTGTTTTGTTAATTTTGGCTCAAAAGTTTTTATACTATTAATTACTATTTCTAAATTAGTCAAAGTGGATAATTTAACCCACTTTGACTCTATTCTTACCCTACCATTACTAACTACCAACTTTTTTAATGATCTTGTACGCTCTCCTTTGAAGTGTTGCAACTGATATAATTCTCCGTATTCATCTTTTACTATAAATGGATAATTTTTGTAAATTGAAAATACATTTATCTTTGAGTTGTTGATATAGTTCATTTTTGACAATTAGCGTGATATTATTGAGTAGTTATATTCCAGCTTGGTTGGAGCGTTTAAAAATATTACGAAAGAATTTTTTGCGTCCGTATCTTTTCCAAAATCCTTTTTTATAATAATATTTTATAGGCTTTCCGCAATCTCCTTCCAAATAATTAAAGTAACTTTCTGTTTTAGGTCTTGCTATTTTCATTTTTGTAAATTTCTAAAAGTTCTTTTCTTGTATAGATATTTTTATCTTTAATTATTGTCACATCTTTACTAAATATCCAATCTAAAAAATCAATAGCGAATTCTTCTGATATTTTTACACAATCAATACACTGTTCATAACAACCTTCTATTTCTGTAAATGTTAAAATTTCTGCAAATTTTTGTTCTAATTTCATAATTTATTAATTTTTATAGGGTTTGATTTTATTGAATTCATTTTATTATATATTTCTTTTTTAGAATCTATTGAATAAAAATATACTGTAGTTCTAAAATCAATATCAATTCCTTGATTTCCGCTCCAATCAATTTCTTTTATATTTTCATAAGAAACATTATTAAAAGTGTTTTTTATCTTATTAATTATATCGATTAATTCATTAATATCATTTTCTACTAAATACACACTGCATATCTTTGTTTTCATATTTTTTTTATTCAAGTCCATTTCAATTTTTCCAACATTCCTACATACAAGTCTCCACAATCATTTTTAAATGGTATTTTATTTTCGTTTAAAGTTTTTTCAAGATCGTAATTACATAAACAACAATCCATTCCTGTTTTGTCTATATTTTTTTCTAGCATAAATCCGAAATGTTTTAAAAACTCTCTTGGAGTTCCTATTTCTTTTTCCCCTAAATTTATTATTATTGAGTTACACATAATTTTTAATTTTAATTTGTTTATAAATAAAAAGCCGAGAATATAACACTGCATAACAGCAATTACGGTACGGTTGATTGATTTATAAATTGTTTTTATTCTGTTATTATTTGTGATTTAGCGATAATTAGGCTTATCATTCCGTAACTTCTGTTATGCGATTCCGTTATCTTCCATATTGCAAATCGTATATCCGAAGACATTTTTTGCAACATTTATCTCTATCCATTGTTTCAGAATTAATTTCATCCATAGAAACAAATTTATCTCCATCGTGAACGCCTCCTTTTTTATTACATAATTGCTTATTCCCTTCATATTTGTCTGCATACCAAGCACCTCTCATCGCTTCTGTGTAGCCGTGTTGTTTTAAAGTTCTTTCACCGTCCTCGCTTTCAAGTGTTGCGAAAAAAATACGAGAAGATAACAGTGGTTTTGACTTATTGCCACATTCGGCTAATTTTTCAGTTGGTTTTGTACTTGTATTCATTGTGTTTAATTTAAAGATTAGGTCTTATTTTATTGGCAACAAGACAAAGCCACGAACCGTTATCGTTCAGCTTGGTTGGAGTCGATAAAATCAAGAATTTTTTTTAAAGAAATAGCAACCTCATATTCTTCTTCTTCTATGGCTAATTCTTCTAATTCTAAAATATCAGATTTAGATATTTCTCCACGTTTATAATGCTCTAAAAGAGTATTTGTGTTTTCGTCTATCGCTTCATTTTTTCGTAGTTTTAAGTTAAATTCTGCCATATTGTTTGATTTTTAAAAGCCGTAACGATAACCCGTGTTTACCGCTAGTGGCTATATTTGTGATTTTTCCGAATGATTACGGCTTAATTTAATGATTTGTATTCTTTGATGTGATTTGTGATGAACTCGCCACCATCGGTAAGCACCTTACGTTATAGGTAAGGCTATTTAGACCGTAACCATTCGACAAGTTTCTTTTTCCAGTCCCATCTTTCAATCAAACTTAGGTCGCCAATTTGAGTATTGAACGCACCAAACCTTTGCAAAACTTGTCCTCTGTTATCTATGAAAGCAACAAATTTATTATTCTTTACCGCCCAAAGATTACCTCTAAAAGAGTAAACACCATCTTTTTTGGTTTCTGCTTTTTTGTGAAGCAAATTTGTTTCGTCTATTGTCATTCTATTTAAGTTTGTTAGAAGCCCTACCTATAACACGTGTTTTGCAATATTGCGGGTGAAGTGCAAAATTCAGCGTTAGTGCCTTGATTAAACATTTGTACTAAATTGAAATTGTAGTGCCTTGAAACCGCCACATCGCAAAGCACCTTAAAGTTATATTCCAGCTTGGTTGGGGTGGTTAAAAGTACAATCATAATATTGATTTGCCCCCTCAGCTTTTTTTTCTTCTCCTTTTTTATAAGCCTCTTTTATTTGTTCTTTTTCTTTTTCTAAAAATGATTTTGCAAAATTAGATTTTGAACCGCAATATTGATCTTCCTGTAATATTTCGAATAATTCTTGCATTGGTGTTTTCATAATATTTAATTTTAATTTGTTTACGATTAAAAAGCCGAGAATATAACACTGCATAACAGTAATTACGGTATTTGGCTTAATTTATAAATTGTTTTGTACTTGGTTTTATTTGTGATTCAGCGATAATTTAGGCTTACCAGTTCGTAACTTCTGTTATGCGATTCCGTTATGCGAGATGCTAGGAAACCGAATCATAAACTACTAATTCAATTTGTGTATAGCCTACTACTCTAGGCTTTGGTTCAACATCAAACCAAACTTGAATTTGATAATTATCATCGTATATTTTAGTCACATATCCAAATATAATTTCTTGGTCAAAATTTCTCTTTAATGTTGACATTGAAACCCTTTGATTTAAGTGTAATTTTGAAAGTTGATCTCTGTTCATAATTTTATTAATATTTGTAAATAAAAGCACCATCGCATAACATCATGTATAGTCAATGCGGGCTTTAGGATTAATTTAATGATAGTTTTTTTTCTGTAAATATGGTCTATGAAATTAAAGTCTTTACTACTTGCCCCGCACTAACCATACATGAATACGTTAACAGTAATTTAAACACACCAGTTGCCATAAGCCCATGTACCTACTATTCTTAAACATTCTTCATTTTTACATTCAAGCGAATATTCTTCAATCCATCCTTCGCCATAATATTGATTTACTTGTTTAAAATCAGTACAACCGCACCCACATTTTAAAGGCGTGCCATTTTCAGAAATATATCCTTCAGCTATTTGTTCTTTGTAGTATTCTTCAAAAGATAAACTACTGTTAACATCGGTTTTGATCTTATTGCCTAATTCGGATGGATTTAATGATTTTTGATTTTCTGTGTTCATGGTTTTTTAATTTAAAAATTAGTACTTGTTTGGATCGGCAACAAGTCAAAGCCGTTTCCGTTATGCGGGATGCTGTGATACCGCATAAAAAGTAAATACATCAGAACATTTACGTAAATCAGTTACGATATGGTATTCTTTGCCATCTATTTGAAAAGAAGTTAAATAACAATATTGTTTATTATTATTTGAAATCCTGCCATCTTTAATAACTCTTTGAACTAATGTTAGTACTGAAATATCATCCATTTCTGTCTGATTTTTAATTATTATTTTGCTCATAATTTTATATTTAATTTATTAGTAAAAAAAAACAGAGTCGCACACGTCAATACGATTTAGAAATGTCACATACGTTAACTTTCCTATGTTTATGATAAAAGCACCACCGCATAACAGCAGTTATAATTCAGCAGCCGAATTCAATTTTGTAAATAGGCTGCCGAAATCATAGTTGCATACGTTAGAGGTTATTATAAAAACCCTCGCAGTCAGAAAGATTAGTTTTAATATCTTCTTTATATTTTGCACAAGTTTCTAAAAGCCTTTCAAACATATCGTTTTTAAATTCGCTGTTTTCTGATTTATCTATAAAAGGTAAAGTGATATTATCCTCGCTTTCTAATAACTCAATGATATTTAAAAACGGAGTTAATTTATTTCGTAGCCTTTCAATTGGCGTTTGCGTTCCAACATAACAACCGCTAACACCACTTTTGAAAGATTGCTCCTGATTATATTCTGAAGGTTTTTCGTTTGTATTCATGTTTTTATTTTTATAAGTTAATTTAGTGCGAGCAACCTCGCAAATCTGGATACGTTGTAGGCAATTATTTGCCTTATTACTTTTTACAAAGAGCAGGGTGTAATTTACACATTGTATCTTTATATAATCGCCCGCAATGAGTACAATCAACGGCAACTAACTGTTCGCTACGCCCTACAACAACATTTTGTTTCAATTGCGGGACTCGTGATTTATTTGTTTTCATGTTTTATTAATTTAATTATCAGTTATTATTTCTTATAATTAGTCTTGAATTTCCCGCAACTAACACAATATGCATACGTTATCATTAATTTTAACGTTTGCGTTTATAATCAGCAATCATTTTCCTTAGATAAATTTCACATTGCTTTTTTCTACTTCTTCCTTCTTCCTTTGCAATCTGCTCTATAATTGCAGTATTTTCTTCGCTTAGGTGTATTTCTACTCTTACCATTATAATTTCTTTAATAAGCTATGTAAATTTTCTTTTCGTGTAACAAAAAATCGTTTTGTATCTTCTTCATATACCTAGTCTACACTATACGATTGCCCATTATCTATTTTACGAGCAGACGTTAAAAATAAAGCTTGTAATGGACTATCTGCATAAATAGTTAAGTTATCCCCTTCGATAAATGTAACTGTGTACTTTTGTTTCTTCATAATTTCTATCTTTTAATATTATACAACAAAGTAACGTATAATAAACGTAATAAACAAATAAAAATAAGATTATTTTTAAAATAAAAAAAACTAATGATAACACCGCCAGACCACCAGCAAATAACATCCCCTAACATTGGTTTGCACGCATTGCTTGGTTTAGTGGAATTATCGTTTTTCATATTCGTTTTTATTTAATTATTAAATTTAGTTTTTCATAAGTTTCTAATTCTATAGTAACTGTACTTGTTTTATTACCTTGTATTTGTGTCATAATATTTAATTTTTTGTGTTTATAAATAAAAAGCAGAGAATATAACATCGGTTAGCGATAGAGCAGCCGACTCTACTCGATTTAATTGGCTGCCTTACGCTAGCCTCAGGACGTTACTGGCTATGTTGCGAAACCAACTCATATTTGGAAGAATGAAAATAATAACATACTCCAATTATCTCTCCGTTATCATCTAAATGCGCTATGCCGTATTGATATTCTTTTTTTCGCAATTTTTTACTATTCCCAAATCTTAATTTACAAGGTTTTTTGTAAATATCTGAACACTTTACTTTATCGGCAATTTTAACAAGCGTATCTTGTTCTAAATTAAAAATTTCTCTGTCAGTCATTTCATTTGATTTTAAAAACACAGCTAGTAACATATGCTACACAATAGCTGGGTTTCGGGTTAAATTTAAAGTTGGTTTTGCACTTTTGTAATCTGTCATTATCCGAAGTATAGGTGTGTGCTTGCCCCAGCCATCGTGTATCATCAGCCGTTATACTAGATTATAGTTGTTGTTGTATCTAGTACTTCCCATCTTATTTCTTTTAACATTTCATTCATAGCGTTTTCAAAAGTAGAAAAGTAAAAAGGCTCTTCTGACAATCCTGAATATGATATAAAATGAGTCCAATATTTTTTAATACCGAATAAACTCCACTTACTTTTTTCTATCTGAACTAAAAAGCCTTTTTGACATTTTATAATTCTTAAATTTGAATTTTCGTATTTCATCTTATTTATTTTTAATTTAAAATAACCATAGTATAACAGCAGTTATAATTCAGCAGCCGAATTCAATTTTGTAAATAGGCTGCCGAAATCATAGTTGCATACGTTATCATTAATGTTAAAAATCGACATCGGTAACTAAAAACGTTTCATTACAATCTTCACAAGTAACTTCTACATCTATTCCACTTGCTCTATGGTCATCATCCATAACTTCTCTTACATCTTCTAAAACGTCTAATCCGTAACCGCAATTAGGACAAGTACATAAAACTTCTACGTAACAATTTGCTCTTGTTTCTTTCATAATATTTATAGTTAAAAACACTAAAGATAACACGTGTTTACCGCTAGTGGCTAGATTTGTGATTTTCAGAAATATCTCGGCTTATTTAATGATTTGTATTCTTTGCTGTGATTAGTATTAAACTCGCCACTTTTTTAATATGTTTTTGTTGTGCCAAAGATACAACATAATTTCAAATAAACAAGCAAAATAAAAAAAATAAAATAGTTGTGTATTAAAATAATTGTTGTACATTTGTCACAACAAAAAACATAAAGATTATGCAAAACTACGACGATACTTATTTAGGAGTTGAAAATTCACAACATCCAGCAAATGAAATTGAAACAGAAGTTACGCAGCTAACAATAGATGAAGATTGGTATTATGAGTTGAAAAACTCTAAAGACAAATTAACAGAAATTAGACCTGTAATAAAGGAGTTAATAGACTACTCTAAACAATCAGACAACACTTATTTACTAAACAAATTAAAATCACTAAAAATATGTTAGAAAAATTAAAAGAGATTAAAGACAAAGAGGCTTTAATAGTAGAGATAGCGTTAACAGCTAAAAGGGCTAAAGGAACGGTTAAGAATCACTGGTTAGGCGGTGATAGCATACCAAAAGAATATCAATCATTAGTTTCAGATTTAATTGATAGGCGTTTAGAGATGCAAAAGATAGTTAAAAGAGTAGAGAAAGACTATTTTAAAAACCATCCTATTAAGCTAGTTAAAACCAACTTAAACAAGCAAAAGATTAATTAAATATAACAAAAACCAACAAATAAATATTATGAGTGAAACAGTTAATTTCCAAACGTTACAAATACAAGCCTTACAAAGAGAGGTTCAAAGGTTAAATGATTTAATAACTTATAAAGAGGTTGTAATAGATCAATTAAAATTTGATATTAAGTTAGAAAAATCCAACTACAATATGTTAGTTAGAAACATTCAGGTAGTTGATGAAATAATTTTACAACCAATTAAAAAATAGTATTATGAAAGAGTTATTAAGTGCATTAGCTAACGTTAAAAAAGAAGTTGGCACATTATCAAAGACCGCTACAAATCCATTCTTTAAATCAAAGTATTTTGATATCAATAGTTTAATAGAGCAAATAGAGCCTTTAATGGAAAAAAACGGTTTATTATTGTTGCAACCTATTGAATTAAATCATGTTCAAAGTGTAATATATCATATTGAAAGTGGAAATTCAGTTATGAGTAGTATGCAATTACCAAACTTACAAGACCCTCAAAAGTTAGGTTCTGCAATCACTTACTACAGACGATATACATTACAATCATTATTAGGATTGCAAGCTGAGGACGATGACGGAAATAAAGCTAGTAAAGTTGAAGTGATTTCCCCTATAACATTAGATAAGTTCAATGAGTTATTAAAACAACCTAAAGAAACAATACATAACTATTTATTAGCTGTTTCAAAAGGTACTCGTAAATGTAGTAAGGAGCAGGAAATAGAGCTAAAAAATAAATTAAAAGTATTATTAGATGGGAGCAAGTAAAGAAATATTTTGTATAATGCGTGAAGAACAATTTAATGCTATGCAACAACACGAAAGAGAATCTTTAATATACGTCGAATTTAGAGAGTCAAACGAGTATGAGAATAACAAAGACGATAAAAATTATTTAACGCTTAAAAAAGCCGAAAAGAAGGCTAAAAACGAACTACAGCAATATTTATTCAATAAACGTAATCAATAACAATTAAATATAAACAAAATGGAAGTAATCGGAAAAATTAAATTAGTTCAAGAAGTAGTAGAAAAAGGAACTTTTAAAAGTCGTAATGTGATAGTAACTACAGACGAACAATATCCTCAGAATATTTCAGTGCAATTCGTTCAAGATAAATGTGAGGTTTTAAACGGGTATAATTCAGGCGATAATGTTAAAATAGGTATTAATTTACGCGGTCGTGAATGGGTAAATCCACAGGGAGAAAGTGTTTATTTTAATACTATTCAAGGTTGGAATATATCAAAAGTTACGGTTCAATCACCAGAGACACAACAACCAACACAAGAACAGCCAATACAAGAAGAAGAATCTGATAACCTTCCATTCTGATATAAAGGCTTAGAACTTTTAATAAAAGAATTTGATTTAATAACCGTCGTTTAATTACGGCGGTTTAAAAACTAAAATTATGAAATCATTAATGCAAATAGCTTCTGAATGCGATATGCGATATAATGATGTACTGTATTTTGTACAAAGAGAAAAAATAGTTCCAGCAAAGCGTGAAGGTAGGCGTATCTTTTTTGATAAACACCAAGAAGATTACATTCATCACGCTTTATATTTTACTGGTAAATTAAACGAAATAACATTACAATCAAAAATGAATTATGGCTTATAAAGATACTGTTTTAATAAAATTAAGACGTGACTATTCAAAAGATGAAGCTGTAATGTTTGGACTAAATGAAGTTAAAAGATTAAAAATTGAATTAGGTAAAAGTAACGCTTATATTGACGAGTTAAAAAACACAATTAATCAGTTAAATAAGGATAAAAAAGATAGTAAAAAGTTAGTCAATACTATCAATGATTTAAAAAAAACAATAGGGGATTTAATAGCAAAAAATAATAATTATGAAAAATTATAACGAATTACAATACTTAGTAATAGAATGGGCTGATAAAAAAGGAATACTAAAAAATGGGACTCCTTTAGCTCAATGTGCTAAAACTTTTGAAGAGGTTGAAGAATTAGAGTTAGCTATTTTAGATAGCGATAAAGATGAAATAATAGACGCTTTAGGAGATATTTTAGTAACTATTATTATTCAAGCTGAAATGCAAGGTTTAAATTTAGTTGAGTGCTTAGATAGTGCTTATAATGTTATTTCAAAAAGAACAGGAAAAATGGTTGAAGGAACATTTATAAAAGATTAATTATGATATCAAAAAGTTTATGTGGTAATGGTTCAATATACAAGCCATTAGAAAAAAGTGAAAATAACCAACCGCACTACGATAATTCAAAAGGATCTTTATACCAATTTTGCGAAGATAAACAGCTTAATTCATACGAATTTGATATTATTAAGCGTGTAATGCGATGCAGAAAAAAAGGAAACTTTATTGAAGATTTAGAAAAAACAAAGTATTTAATTGACTTGTACATAAAAGAGCAAAGCAATGAAAAGAGAGATTAAAATTTACAAAAGATTAGAAAACGGCAAATTTGAAAAGGCTGTAAATAATAAAAAAGATACTACAAATAAAGAGCCTGACGGAAGAGTTAACAATGGAACTAATAGAAAAGCAGTAATACGTTTATCAGATGGTAAAGAATACAGGTCTATACAAAAATGTAGAATAGACAACCATTTTTGCCGTGCCAGAATTTACAACGAATTAGAACAAGGAACTAACTTTAAATTAAAAGAATGAGCAAAACAAGACACAGGTTAAAGAATCACGAAGCAATAGCTTTAGGTTTGGAATTAAACGGTAAACCTTCAATGGGAAACTCTAGGTACTGGCTTACAAAAGTTCAATTAAAAGAATTAGATATAATTAGAAATTATCATAACACTAATTTTAAAGAGATTAAAAGAACTTTAAATAAAGATGGTGAGGTAATATCTAAAATAGAGAAATTAGTCCCTGATAACCTTATTAAAATACCTGAAAATCACGAAATAAAAAGAGTAAGTACTAATGTAAGTACTAAGCAACAATGGGTAATTACTGAGCCTAGTAAAAAAATAGATGTAGAAAAGGAAATTGATTTTACAAATATCTTTAAATATCTAGTTAAGCCTATTAAAATTAAATTGTCATTAAGTCCAAAATTAAAAGGGTGTATTTTTGATAGAGCTGTTTATACTGATCCTCACGTAGGGATGGATGTAAACCAAAATGGATATAGTTTGTATGATGGAGTTTGGAATGAGGAAGAAGTTTTAAAACGAATGTGTATTTTTGTAAATGAAATAATTTTAAATCAAAAATCAAATATTCTTTTATTACACGACTTAGGTGATTTAATGGATGGGTACGATGGTTTTACAACAAGAGGAGGTCACAAATTACCTCAAAACATGGATAATCAAAAGGCTTTTGATGTAGGTTTAAAATTTAAAATATTAATGATAGATTCATTAATTAATCATTATGAAAGAATAGAATGTGTAAATATTTGTAATGATAATCACGGTGGGGCATTTACTTATATTGTTAACTCAGCTTTTAAGTCTTATATCGAATTAAAATATCCTGATAATATAAAAGTAACTAATCAAAGAAAGTTTATAGATCATTACATACACGATAATAAATGCTTTATCCTTACACATGGTAAAGATGATAAAAGCCTTAAATTTGGCTTTAAACCTAAACTAGATCCAGTTCAAATAGAAAAGATTAAAGATTATATTGACGAGTATAAACTACATTCATACGATATTGAATTTAGCAAAGGAGATAGTCATCAATTGCTTTTTGATTGGACATCATCAAACGCTTTTGAGTATCAGAATTTTGGTGCATTTTCTCCACCTTCAGATTGGGTAAAAACTAACTTTAAGAATACATCGTCTAGTTTTGTTACTTTTAATTACTACGAAAAACAAAAGAAAATAAATCCTTATATTTTTGAGAGATAAAAATCAATTTCAGTTGTTAAGAATTACTTAACTACTCAAATTTTGTCCCGATTAAATAAAATAATTGGGACAAAATTAAATACAAAACACTATGAAAATAACTATCGAATCATACGGAAATAAGCACAGTACAGAAACAGAAAACGATGATTTAACTATGGATGAGTATATTGATATTATCATTGGATTGTTAGTATGTAATGGATTTACAAGAGAATTAATAATTAAACACTTAAAAGAAACAGAATGAAAGACTACATTAACGAACTAAAAGAATATCATTATTTTTGGCTAAAATATTTTATTAGATAGAAAATAATCGTATATTTGCTACGTAGTTGAGACGTCCACAGAAAGCTACATTTAAGATTTTTGCCTTTAAATACGGATAGGAGTGGACGCCTTGAAGTATTTAAAGGCTTTTTTTATTTTATAAAATATGGAAATACACTATTTAAAAAAACTAGCTGAAATAGGTTTCAGTATTATCCCTTGTAAGGAAACAAAACAACCAGATGGGGCTTGGAAAAAGTACCAATCTGAGGCTAGAACACCAGAACAAGTAGAACAATTACAAAGTCCTAAATTTGGAATAGTTACAGGTTATAATAACATTGAAGTTATTGATGTAGATTTAAAGGTTTTTTCTACATTAAAAGAACAAAAGGAGTTTTGGGATGAGTATTTAGGTTTTTTAACTGATAATATTGATGACTTTGAAAAGAAATTTGTAATTAAAAAAACGCTTAATAAAGGATTTCATATACTTTATAGATGTTCAGAAATATCAGGCAATACTAAGATTGCAAAACTTAAAGGACATACTGAGGCTTTAATAGAAAGCAGAGGTATTGGCGGTATGGTTATAGCATACCAAGATACTTTATCAAAAATAAACTATCACGAAATTCAAGAAATTACTCCAGAAGATAGAAATATTGTTTGGTCATGCTCAAAAACTTATAATTATGTTAATGATATTCCTTTAGAACCGAAAAAAGAAGCTAAAGAATATCAAGAGAATGAAATCACTTGCTGGGATGATTACAATCAAAAGACTGATATTTTTGACGTGATAGGGTCTGATTTTTCTATAGTAGCTAATCATTCAAAAAAGTACGTAATCAAAAGGCATGGTTCATCATCACCTACATCGGGATATGTTTATAAAGAAGATAACCGTATGTACTTATTTAGTACTGGTACTATTTATCCACATGAAAAACAAGTGACTCCTTTTATTGCGTACGCTTGGAAAAATCATAATGGTGACTTTTCAGAAACAGCTAAGGATCTTTATAATAAAGGTTTTGGTTCACGTCTAAAAAGTAAAATAAAACAATTAAAAGAATCTATTGAAATTCAAGAAGAAAAAAAGATAAATAAAGAGGATTTAGTTTTTCCTATAGATATATTTCCTATAGATATTCAGACTTATTTATTAGAATGTAATTCTAAATTAGATAGTTCAATTGAATACATGGGGGTTTCTTTATTATGGCTTATTTCTGTATGTATAGGTAATAGTATAGCGATGGAGGTAAAAAAAGGCTGGATTGAAAATTTAAGCGTTTGGATTAGTGTAGTAGGTAAAGCAGGTCTTGGTAAAACTCCTAGTATTTCAAATATAGTATTTCCTTTAACTAAAATAAATGCAAAGGAAATTAAAAATTATATTAAAGAATCTGAAAAATATGATTACTATGAAAGCCTTTCTAAGAAAGAAAAAGAAGAACATAGCGAAGTAAAAAAACCAATAAAAACTCAATTTATAGCAAATGATATTACTTTAGAGGCATTAGTTGATCTACACCAAGAAAGTGACAATGCAGTAGGGGTATTTAAAGATGAACTTGCTGGATGGTTAAAAGACATGAATAAATATAGAGAAGGTTCTGATCTTGAATTTTGGTTATCTACTTGGAGTGGAAAAAGTGTTAACTTAAACAGGTTGACTAGAAAAGGATCATTTGTAGAAAAACCTTTTATACCAGTTTTAGGAGGTATTCAACCAAGTATTTTTAATTCTTTTTATACTGATGAAAACAAAGATAACGGTTTCATGGATAGAATGCTATTATGTTATCCTGATCTTAAAATAGACAAATATAATGATAGTGAAATAAGTGAAGATATTTTAAAGTGGTATAAGGAAACTATTATTTCATTTTATGATACTATTAAAAGCATTATTAAAAGAGATGATGAGGGTGAAATTATACAATTAACATCTACGTTTTCCCCTGAGGCTAAAACAGAATGGAAACGTATGTTTAACGAGATGACAGATATACAAAATGATGATGAAGAAAATCAATATTTAAAATCAATGTACCCTAAACAAAAATCTTATATACCTCGTTTTTCATGTTTAATACACGTTTTTAACGACTTTTTTATTGAAGGCGGTAATAGTTTAATAATATCGAAAGAAAGTATTTTAAAAGCAGAAAAACTAAGTAAGTATTTTATAGCTACTGCTAAAAAGATTAAAATAAATTCAGTAGACGTTAGTAAATTAAAAAATACTATAACAGCTAATAAAGGTAAAGATGAAAAAACAAAGTTATTTGAAATATGGAAATTAAATGAAAAGTTTAATAGGTCAGAAACAGCAGAACTATTGGGGGTTTCAAGAATGAGCATAGGTAGATGGGTAAAAGAATTTGAAACAAGTAAAAAATAAAATGTTACAGCAAAATGTTACACCAATGTTACAGTAGAAAGTCAATAAAATCAATACTTAACAATCAAAAGTGTAACATTGTTACAGTGTTACACTAAGAAATAAAATAAAAATAAATATAAAAAAAATAATTATTTACTAAAAAAATCAAATGTTACAGTTACACTAGACGTTAAGCCTTATAAACACTGATAAACTACTGTAACATTCACTGTAACATTCACTGTAACATTAATTAAAATGTTACACTTAAAAATAAACTATGAAAGAACTAAGAGGATATCAAAAAGAAATATCTATAAAAGCAAATGAAATATTAAAAGTAAATAAAATTGTTTATTTAGCGATGGAGGTTAGAACAGGTAAAACAGCTACTTCGTTAAATATTGCTAACTTATACGGTGCTGAAAATGTTTTATTCATTACAAAGAAAAAAGCAATACAATCTATTTTAAACGATTTTAAGGACTTTAATTTTAATTATAACTTAAATGTTATAAATAATGAAAGTTTGCATTTAAACAAAGGAGAATATGATTTGATAATAAGTGATGAGCATCACAGAAATGGTGCTTTTCCAAAACCTAATAAATGTACTAAACTAATAAAAGAAAATTTTTCACATTTACCAATGGTTTTTTTAAGCGGTACACCAACACCAGAATCATATTCACAAATTTACCACCAATTTTGGCTCTCGGCTTATTCTCCATTTAGGCAATATGTTAATTTTTATAAATGGGCAAATGAATATGTTAATGTAAAAAAGAAGTATTTAGGATATGCTGAGGTTAATGACTATTCAGAAGCTAAACAGGAGCTAATAAAAAAGTCAATTGATAAATACATGATTTCATTTACACAAGAGCAGGCAGGATTTACGACAAGTGTTAAAGAAACTATTTTATTTGTTGATATGCTACCAATAATTCATAAAATAGCCAATAAGTTAAAAAAAGACAAAGTTTTTGAAGGTAAAAATGATTTAATAATAGCTGATACAGGTGCTAAAATGATGAGTAAATTACATCAATTGTATAGTGGTACGGTTATATTAGAAAGTGGTAATTATCAAATATTAGATATGAGTAAGTTATGTTATATTGAAGATAATTATAGTATTAATAAAATAGCTATATTTTATAAGTTTCAAGCAGAAAAAGAAATGATACAAAAGTTTTACGGTGATCGTATTTGCTTTGATTTAGAAACTTTTGACAATACAAACAAAAATATAGCTTGTCAGTTGCAATCATTTAGAGAAGGCGTTAGTTTAAGAAATGCCGAATATATTATTTTTTTAAATATAGAACATAGTGCTGTTACTTATTTCCAAGCAAAAGATAGGATGACAACAATTGAAAGAAAAAACAACGAAGTTATTTATCTTTTTGCAAAGGGAGGTATTGAAAGTTATATATTCAAAACTGTTAGTAATAAAAAAAATTTTACTTTAAGTCATTTTAATAGATATTTAAAAGAATAGATTTTGTATATTTGCTTAGTAGTTCGTCCGACATTAGAACTTAACAGTATAGCCTTTTTAAATGATGTTGCCCGTCGGACGGTAACTGATTTTAGAAAGGCATTTTTTATTTATATAAATATGGAAATTTGGAAAGATATTAAAGGGTACGAGGGATTTTATCAAGTTAGTAACATAGGAAAAATAAAAAGTTTATCTAGATTAGTTAATAATCATTCCGGATTCAAAAAGAATCTAAAAGAAAAGATTTTAAAAACTCATATTTCTAAAACAGGATATTATGTAGTGGATTTAAAAAAAAATAATGAAAGAAAAACTTTTAAAATTCATCGATTGATAGCTATTGCTTTTATTGACAAAGTAAAAGGTAAAGAATATATTAATCATATTAATGGAATAAAAACAGATAATAGTATTAAAAATCTTGAATGGGTAACAATTAAAGAAAATAATAATCACGCAGTTATTAACGGCTTAAAAAAAGATGACGGAGTTAATAATTCAAGATCTAATCTAAAAGAAAACGATGTTTTGTTTATTAGAAACAGCGGTTTAAAATTGAAAGAATTATCTTTTATTTACAATTTAAACCAATCCACTATTTCAAAAATTAAGTTAAAAAAAACTTATAAAAACATTTAACTATGTTAGAATCAGCTATACAAACTAAAATAAAAAAGAAGCTAGAAAAAGAAGGCTGGGAAGTTATAAAACTAATACGCACAAGTATGGTTGGTATTCCTGATCTAATGGCTTTAAAAGAAGGTAGAATAAAGTTTATAGAGGTTAAACAAACTATTGGTATTTTATCAGAGATACAAAAAATAAGGATAAAACAATTAAGAGAAAAAGGCTTTGAGGTGCTAATATGGACTGATTATGAAAAAAACTATGAAAAATAAAAAATAATTTTAAAAAATAGTTTGTAATCTAAATAAGTGTTGTATATTTGCAACAACAAAGAACAACAATTAAAACAAAACATTATGAAAACACTACTAGAAAACATTTACGATGCAATATCAAAGTTTTTATTCAAAAACCAAAAAAACATCTTTAAGCTATGAATTTAACACAACTTATAAGTTACTACGAAAATAAACTTTTAATGCTTCAAACAGCAGAAAAAGACCTTGTATCGATGTCAAGAGCTTTAGAGATTGAAGAGATAATTATTCACTTGAAAAATCTATAAATAATTGAAAGGAATTAACTGTAAGCATTGCCAGCTAAACTGTAAAACACAAGGTAAAACGGAATGCTCAAAGTATAACGCAAAAGCTGATCGTCCAAATCAGTTACTTAAACTAATTAACGAAGCTATTAAAGCAGAAGACTACCCTTTAGTAACTAAACTACAAAAAGAACTAGATCGTTTTAATTACGGTCATAAAAACAAATAATTATGAACAAAGCATTTACAAAAAGAAAAGAAATTGTACTAGATGAAAATTACAAAATAGTACCTGATTCAGATAGTGGAGTAATTTTAGTTTTTAATGAGAACAGAATTAAAGAAAAAATTATAAAAGAAGGTGGTAAAGAAATAAATACAGGGCTTTTTGAAAATTATATTTTTACTGAAAAATTATACTATCCTAGAATAGCACAAGCATTTAGGTATTATGCGTCAAAAGTAATGAATACAGATAATAATAATATTTTAGATTTTGTTTCTAAAAGCGAAGCTGTTTATGATTTGATTGATAAAATTGACAAAGAATTTAAGCAGTTTTAATTATGGCAAATAAAAAAAGAAACGCACCAGAGAAAACAGAAACTATATTCGAGCAAGAACATCGTTTAAGATTAGAAGCTAAAGAACTAGCTATATTACATAGAAATAAAAAAGTAACTAAATATGATCTAAAATGAAGCACAAGATAACAGAAAGAGAAATTAAAGCAATCGCAAACGGTCAAGCAGATATTAAAGATTTATTCCCTGATGTATTTAAAGTAAAATTTGAGGTTGGAAAGGTTTATAAGACTAAATATGGTAATTTATTTTTTTATAAAGGATCAACAGATAACGGTCTTAGTCTATTAACTTACGGTTTCGATAGAGGTTCATTTACAAATTCAACTAAATTTAATATTATAGATGCAAAAGAAGCAACTCAAAAAGAATGGGAAGAAGCTTTGATTAAAGAAGCTGAGAGAAGAGGGTATGAAGAAGGAATTTATTTTAAAAGTATTATTGGTGATAATAATTTCTTAATAAAAGGATCTTGTTTAAAATATGGATGGAATAATCAAGATTGTTTACATGAAATAAACTCTTTAGGACTTATTTTTAGAGATGGCGTATGGGCTACAATAATACCAACGTTAACTAAACAACAAGCAGAAGAAAAACTAAAAGAATTTGGTTTTGAATGTAAAATAGTTTAAATTAGCACATTCATAATATAGTTTTTGGTTAGTTCGTTGATCGTAATGGATAGTATCTATTACAATGACTGGTGACAGTTTCTTTAACCACTCTTTAATTAGGGTGGTTTTTTTATTAAATAAATTTGTATATTTGTAGTATCAATATATACTATTGTAGTATTTTTTTAGTATGGCAAGACCAAAGGGAGAACCAAAGTTAGGAGGGCGTGTAAAAGGAACGCCAAACAAAGCAACCGTTAATATACGTGATAGGTTTAAATTGCTTATTGAGAATAACTTAGAACAAATAGAAAAAGATCTGTTATTACTTAAACCGCAGGAAAGAATAAAAGCAATTACTGAACTATCTAAGTTTTGCGTGCCTACTTTAAAGTCAGTTGATGTTACCGATACAACACCAAAAGAAAGAGAACCAAAAAAGATAACCTTTGTCAGACGAGATTAAATTTTCAGACAAGTACGATCCATTGTTTAGATTATTAGATGGATATTTTCCAGAAGTTGATATAGTTTTAATTTCGGGAGGTCGTGATAGTGGTAAAACTTTTGCGACCACTTGCTTTTTACCTACAGCAGCAGCAGATTATAATCATAGAATTTTGTTCACTCGTTATACAATGAGTTCAACAAGTAACTCTATCACTAAGGCATTGGATTCAAGGCTTGAATTATTAGGATTAAGCGATGATTTTAACTTTGCTAACAACGAATACACGTCAAAGCATAATAAAGGCTTATTATCTATTACAGGTCAAAAGACTTCAAGCGGTGAACAGACCGCAAAATTAAAATCATTAGAAGGATATTCTATATTCGTAACAGAAGAAGGTGAAGAGTTAAATGATTATGATGATTGGGAAAAGATAAAGAGATCAGTAAGAGCTACAGATGTAAGATGTTTATCTATTATTGTATTCAATCCACCTACTAAAGATCACATGCTTTATAATCAATTCTATCAAGGAATACCTGATGGTTTTAATGGTATTCGTGGAAATATAATGTACATTCATACTACCTACAGAGATAACGGTAAAGAAAATATGGCACCGCATAACTGGAATGAATATGAAAGGTTACGTGAAGTATATGAGATGTTTTCTAAACTAACAAAAGAAGAACAGGATAAGTTACCAAAGAAAGTAATTAAAGATGCTAAGAACTACAAAAATACTATTGCAGGTTCATTCAGAGATACAGCAGAGGGAGTTATATTTGATTATGAGATAGGTGCTTTTAATCCTGATAACCTACCTAGTACCTTTGGGATGGACTTTGGATTTGTTGATCCTACTACTTTAGTTGAGGTAGCATTAGATAGAAAAAATAACAAAGCATATTTAAAGCAGCATATTTATAAATCAGGAGTTTTAATCGAGGATATACAAGACCAAATTAAAACAATAGCTAAACTAAATTTAATAATTGCTGATGCTGCAAAGATTGATGATATATCACGATTAGAAGCATTAGGCTTGAATATAGAGAAGTGTTACAAAGGTGGAGGTTTAAATGGGTCTAGTGTTGTAGCTGGTATTAAGTCAATGCTGAAATGGGACTTAATAGTAGACCCTGATAGTTTAGATTTGATTGATGAACTTAATAATTATTGTTGGGATAAAAGAAAAATAGAATACCCTATAGATAAGAAAAACCACGCTATTGATCCTGTTAGATATATTATTTATGATGATGAATTAAACCCAACGCAAACACTATGCATAAGTTAACAGATTTAAAAGCTGGTGAGTTTATTGACTTTGAGAATTACTATAAAGAAATAATAGATAATAATTTCGATAACTTAGATAAATTTTACTTACTTTTGTTAGGGAAAGATAATCCAAGCGAAAAGGAAGTACTAGAATGTATTGAATTAATAACTAAGGAGTTAATCGAAATTAAAGAAACATATTATTGGCTTTACAATCCTCCTCAAATGCCTACGGAATCACAACAACAGCAGCCAACGATCGGAGATGATTATAGGCAAGAGTTCGCAGAGGATTACGGGGGATATGTAGAAGTAATTTACATGATTTGCAAAGGCGACATATTAAAAGTACCTGATGTAATGCAAATGAAATTAACTGATTTTTTATATTGGGGTGAGTATTTATTAAGAAAGAAATTTGTAGAAAATATTAAATGATAAACGCAATAACATTATACGTAATTGAACGATTTAAATCTGATGAAATGGTTAATACTATTACATTAAATGATCGTTCAATAGTTGACACTAAGAAAGAAAATATATATACGTTAGTGGCTATTAATTTTATCGATAAGGTAGATACTAATGATTTGTATAATTACAACTTTACGATTCATGTGTTGCAGCAGAGAGATAGTAATAGAAAGTTAAAGCCTTCTAAGTTAATGGAGGACAGTAACTACATTGACAACTTGGCAGATACAGAAAGTATATGTAATAAGTTCATTAATTATATCAGACGAATGGAAATAGATTTACCTTTGACTATTGAAAATTTAAGCTCTATTAGATCTTTATCAGAGTATGGTGTGGCTAATTTAGATGGATTTGTTTTTGATATAACACTTGGTTTACCTAACACTGGTTATTGTGGAGTATAGTAGATCAGAATT
>Ga0070747_1000109_pt1 | contig 38497 bp, 42 predicted proteins | sample VirMetDEL_Mar_31_FD_77321 | JGI IMG/M metagenome (GOLD analysis project Ga0070747, IMG submission 77321) | Aqueous microbial communities from the Delaware River and Bay under freshwater to marine salinity gradient to study organic matter... | ecosystem: Environmental > Aquatic > Marine > Coastal... | reverse complement strand
GTGTTTACTAACATAAACGTAGTTTTGAAACGGTCACTTATTGTACGATATTAGCCAATCTAACCAATCAATTGGTCAATTTGACCACTCAAGGAAATTTAAGATGCCAAACCATAAGAACTTTTACCTATTAGGCTTACCTAGATGCAGGTCCTTATGGCTTAGTTTCTTGTTTACTGCAGAGAACTCCTATTGTCACCACGAGGCTCTAAGTGAGAGTCTGACCAATACCCCTAATGTCTTATCTGATGTCCACAATGCTCAACTCATTGGTTCAGCAGATACCACTCCATTGTCCTTCAGTGAAGACGTTGTTCAGGACTCCCCTTTGATACTCATCCATCGACCCTTAGCAGACGTTAAGGAGTCCCTTAGGGTTTCACATGGTTACCATCCAGAGCACGACCCACAGAAGGTCATAGAGAGGTCATACGAACGTCTCAACGAAATAGAGACAGAGAATACTATGCATGTGGATTACGGTGCTCTCAGTGACCCTCAGGTACTCCTAAGGATGCTCAAGTTCACTGGAGTCAAGGCAGACGATAAATACATTAGAAAGCTATTAGGAAGCAGAGTAGTGGTCAATCACCCATTCCTCTGGATGCTCAAAATATAACCAACCCAACCAACTTAACAAATATACCAAGGAGACACTCATGGCAATGCCCAAGAAAACAATACAAGAATTAAAGGACTCAGGTGTTTACAGGCCGTCAGTCCACGGTAATGAAGAAGACCTAGTCAATATGGACGTACAGGCCCCAGCGACCCCAGCGTTCCTTAATGCTGAAGCTATGGCCTACTTTACTGAGTTAGTTGGTTACGGCCTAGAGATGGACGTAATAACTGCTGCTGATGGAGCCATAGTTGGTCTGCTATCTAGTGAGTTTGTAGAGTGGATGACGTTAGATAGACTCATTAAGAAAGAAGGATTCCTTAAGGAAATGCCAACGGCTACAGGTTTCATGCAAGAAGTCGTTAATCCAAACCTAAAGATCCGTGATGATAAGCTCAAGGTTATCCTCAAGATGCTTAGTGAATTGGGTCTCACACCCGTTGCTCGCTCACGTCTTCAAGTTAATAAATCATCAAAGGAGAGTAAATCTTCTTTGGGTAAATTCTTGGAGAACTAATATGACTCTATCAGAACTAGTAATTCAACAGGCCCCTCACTTAAAGGAAGAACACGTAGCCCATTACCCCTTAGCTGATATCTTTACGATTGGATATAAGGCTCAACTCATTGGGTACTATGATCCTCAAAACCACAACCTAACTCTAGATGGACCGATGGTTGAAGCCTTAGTAGGAGTTTAATATGAATCCTACTAAAGCGATGGTTAATGAAATGCGTAAGAAGTATGTAGTCCACGGTCTCAACCCTGCTGACCAAGATTACAGACAAATGCACAAGTATGCTGATGATGTGCTCAGTGGGAAGATAGTGTCAGGCAAGTTACTCAAGAGGGCTGCTGAAAGGCACTTCAAGGACCTATACAGGTCTGATAATGATCCTACTTTTAACTACTACTTATGTCCTACTAAAGCACAGAAGATTGTAACTTTCTATAAGTTCATAAAACACACAAAAGGTGCGTTAGCTCGACAGTCAGTCAAGTTGATGCCTTGGCAGATCTTCCTCCTAAGTTCAACTATAGGATGGCTCAACAAGGCCACTCACTTTAGACGCTTTAAAGCATGTACGGTCTTTGTTGGTCGTAAGAATGGTAAGTCCACAATAGCCTCAGGGTTAGCACTTTATATGCTAGTTGCTGATGGTGAAACTGGTGCTGAAGTTTATAGCGTTGCCACGAAAAAAGATCAAGCTAAGATAGTCTTTGATGACGCTGTACGTATGCTCTCAATGAGTGACCTCAAGTCAGTGCTGAAGATACGAAACAACCGTATTCTCTATGATGCTGAGTTTGGTGTCTTCACTCCCTTAGCCTCAGATAGTAACTCCCTCGATGGTCTCAATATACACATGTTCGTGTGCGATGAGATTCATGCTTGGAAGGATAAAAATCTCTATGGAGTTCTTGAGACTGCAACTGGGTCAAGGCTTCAAGCGTTAGCGTTCACTATCTCTACAGCAGGATGGATACTAGATGGTATTGGTAAAGCTATGTATGACGATGGTGTCACGATACTTGATAATTATTCGATGGAAGATGAAGTGTTTGCCCTAATCTACACGTTAGACGATGGTGACAGATTTAATGATAGTAAGGTTTGGATCAAGGCTAACCCATGTTTGGGTGTCTCAGTCCAATATGATGATATTGAGCGTTTGTGTCGTAAGGCAGAACGTATAACTTCAGAGCGACCTAACTTCCTCACTAAACGCTGTAACGTCTGGGTCAATAATGCTGAAGCTTGGTTAGACATGGATAGACTCTATGCTTGTTCTAATCCTGAGGCAGACATAAAGGACTTTAAGGGACGTAAATGTATCATTGGACTCGATTTTGCTGATTATCTGGATTTAACATCAATTTGTTATCTTTTTCCAAATAATGACGGAACTTTCAATGTTTTCTACGATAACTTCTTACCTAATTCAGCGATGGATAAGGTCACAGAACAGATGCGACAACGCTATCTGAATCTCGATGATGAAGGATACTTAAGTATTCTAAATGTTGAGTCTATGGACTATGCAACTATAGGTACAGTGCTTGAAGAAGCATGCCAGTTGTATGACGTAGAAACCATTGCTTATGACCCATACCACTTAACAGCCATAGCTACTCAGTTAGAGAAGAAGAAGCTGCCAATGGTATCCATAACGCAAAGTAAAGCAAACCTCTCAGAAGCCTCTAAATTACTTGAGCGATACATCCAAGATAAGTCACTAATTTATAATGGAGACAAAACCTTCGAGTGGACCGCCTCATGTGCTGTAGTAAAGGTTGATGATAGATCAAATATCTCAGTAACCCGTGAGAATCATAACATACACAAGATTGACCCCATCATAGCCACGATTATTGCCCTTTCAATGGCAGAGATTCAGGACAAGCCTAAACGCTCACCTTACTCAGGCAGAAATGGGAGAGGTCTAATCGTATTAGGATAATAAAGGAGTCTCAATGGCTATATTTAACATGTTCAGAAAGAACAAAACACAGGAACCTAAAGAGAAGTCTGTCAATCCCTATGTTGATGCCAAGCTTAACAGTAAGGGTACATCACACGCTGGAGTAGAAGTAAACTATACCTCTGCAATGCGACAGGCTGATGTCTATACCTGTGTGAAGATCATAAGTGAGTCAATAGGGATGATTCCTATGAAGCTCTATCGTGAGCGCAACAACGTAATGGAAGAAGTATCAAGAGGGACAAGGGAGAACAAGATATTCTGTCAGACTCCTAATGACTATATGAGTAGTCAAGAGTTAATAGAACACTTAGTAACCGTAGCGTTATTACGTGGTCATACTTTCTTAGAAGTGCAGAAGAACAGTCTAAACAATGTCATGGCTATAGTACCTATGAGACATTTTGATTCAGTAAGCATCGCTATGAATACTAGTGGAATACCCTTTGCAAATTGGGTAACCAATGGTGGTCAAATGGTTACGAGCTTCCCTCCTTTCTGTGACACTGGTTTACTTGATATTAAACTACAATCACTCAATGGATACACGGGTATATCCCCTATAGCCATGCTTGCAGAGCAGATTGGTACAGGAATAGCTACTCAACGTCACACAGCTAAGATCTTTGAGAATGGAACACGTCTCAGCGGTATCTTAAGCACTGATGATACATTGGATGATGAATCTATTGATCGTATTGCTGAGAGTTGGCAGGGTGCGTATGGTGGTACAGATAACGCTGGTAAAGTAGCAGTACTTGAAGGTGGTCTCCAATACACTAATATCACAATGACTAACCAAGACGCTCAACTACTCGAAATGCTTTGTTTCAGTCGTGAGCAGATAGCTTCAGCATTCCGTGTCCCAGTGCATATGCTCAATGACACAACTGCTCAAACTATGAACAATGTTGAACAGAATAACCTTCACTTCCTCAAGTCCTCCCTCATGCCCACCATGATTAAGATAGAGAATGCTTTTAACAAGCTACTACCTGACAACATGGAACTCAAATTTGATACTAAGTCATTTGTACGTGGTGATATCAAGACACAAGCTGAAGTAGCAGAAGTCTTAATCAAGAACCGCATTATAAGTCACGAGGAATCTCGATTGATGTTCGATATGTCTCCTTCTAACCCAGAGCACACATTTGTCATTCAAAGCAATAACTATGTCTGGGGAAATGCTGCTGCAGCAGAAGAACAAGCCGCACTCTCACTGGAGGCTACTAGAGCCACACTTGAGGCATCCAAAGAACCCAAAGAAGAACCTGAGAAGGACTCACAAGAGGAAGAAGATGATGACAATTCAAAAGAATAAATCCATCGTATTTGAAACCAAAGATATCAGTGAACAAGGCATCGTGTCTGGTGTACTGAACGCATTTGGTAACAAAGATTACGCAGGTGATATAACAATGAAGGGAGCATTCACTAAGAGTCTTCTTGAGATTACCAAAAGTGGTCGTGACTTAGTTGTCCTATGGCAACACAAACATGATGCGCCCATTGGTGTCTGGAAGAACCTAAGGGAGACTGAAAGAGGTCTTGAAGGTGATGCACACTTAAACTTAGACGTTGCACAAGCAAAGGAGGCCCTTGCGCTTGCTAAACAAGGTGCTTTGTCAGGTTTCAGCATAGGTTACTACGTGATTGATGAAAGTTATGACGCTAGTGCTAAAGCAAACCGTTTACATGAAGTGAGTCTACTTGAGACTTCTCTTGTGACTTTTCCATGTAACGACTTATCCAGAACAGAAGGAATTAAAATGAAATTGAAAGACAACACATTACCCACAGTCCGTGAATTAGAAACATTATTAAAAGACACAGGTTTCAGTAACGCTGACGCTAAGTTCATTGTTTCAAAGTACATGCCTGACTTTGTTGATCCTGAAGAAAAAGCACGTTTAGAAGCTGAAGAGAAAGCTGCTGCTCAATTAGAAGTTGAAGCACTCATATCTAAACATGGTCTTAAATTTATGGCTGAAGAAGAACCTGAAGAAGAAAAGGGTGAAGAAGATGAAGCGGATGAAGAGACTAAAGAAGAAGAACCTGAATATGAAGAGGAGAAGTCAAACTCTTTGGATGCTTTCTTTAAATAAAGAATTAGATTCTTGTACGGGAGGTACAAGTGATCCTGTCCGTGAGGGACATTAAACTGTAGTTCACACCGCGCATTCCGCGCACTCCAATACACACTCAAGTTTTAACCAACCTGTTATTCAGGCTGGGGCTTTCGTGTGCCTAAAATTTATAAGGAATCTATTAAATGAAATTTGATATAAAAACTATTGCCGCTATTACTAGCACTGAAGAAATGAAGTCTGTATTACTTGAACTTGCTAACGAATTAGCTGACGTTAAAGCCAATGTTCCAGCTAATGTTGACCACGTTGAAGCTAAAGCCATTGTTGCTAAAGCTCGTGCAGAAGCTGTACGTAAGTTCATGAATTCTGCCCCTGCAAAGTCTAACCTCGGTCAATATGCCAAGCAATTAGACCTTACAACTAACTCTGATGCTATTGAGCAAGAACTTGGTAAAGAGATTATTGAACTAGCTATCGCTAACTCTAACTTCTTATCAGAAATTGGTAACCAAACTGTTAGTTCTACGGACTTCCGTCAGTTGGTTCTTAATGTTCGTCCTACTGTTGCCCAGACGGGTGAACAAGACGGTGTTACTACTGCTGTAGGCGCAACTGGTACACAGACTTACCAAGAGGTTTCTGCCTTGTTTGCTAAGGTCTACGCCATGCCTGTTATGACTCATGAATTACTTCGTGATGCTCATATCAACGTTGAAGCTGAGTTGATGCGTCTTATCTCTGAAGAGTGGACTTTCAAGCTTATCGATATGTTACTTAACGGTGACGGTGCTAAAGCTAATGGCATTCAGAACCTTCGTGGTTTGTTACACGCTCGTCTTGATAAAGCTAATGTCTTTGTTGAAGCTCTTAAAGCAGATGGGACCCGTAACCCTGATACTTTCCAAGTAATCAAGACTGGTGTCTCTGCTGCGTTTGGTGCTGATGCTGAAGCTATCCAAGACTACTTCATTGACTTGCAAGCTGCATTACCTCAGAAGTATCAAGGTAACGCTAAGTGGTATATGTCTCTTAAGACTTTCTCTGTTCTTAAGAAAATCCGTACTGCTGATGGTTTCCCTGTCATTGAGTTTGGTAAGTTTGCTGTATCTGGCGCTGCTTGGGATCAAGGTTATGTGATGTTAGGTCGTCCTATCGTGATCATCGACCAAATGCCTGATCAAGGTGCTAACGCTACTCCTGTCATTTATGGTGACTTGAAGGCTGCATATAAGCTTGTACCACTAGCTGGTTCTGATCATTTCATCGTTGATGAGATCACAACTAAAGGCGCGAAGACAGTCTACCTTGATCACCGCTTTGGTGAAATCGTAGGTGCTTCAGACTCTATCCGTGTTGCATTACAGGCTGTATAAAGTCTAAGGAGTACGGTTTATGGCTTATTCTATTTTAAGCCGTACTTTCTCTGATGTGGTGACCGTTGCACAGGCGGTCACCCATTTAAGGATCTGGGATAACTCAGAAGATGTCCACGTACAGTCTCTTATTGAGGCTGCATATGATGTTGCTGAGAAATACATGAACAGATTGGTTGCTGAGAGCACAGTAATCGTAGAGAGAGATACGTTAACAGCTCAACTCCCCTTGGGGAAAGCAAAAAGCGTCACAAGTATTTCATACATTGATGATGCGAGAGAAGAACGTTTAGTTTTAGATAGTGGACTTTACACATTTAATACTATCACTAATAAGATCATCGTGAATCGTTCTGTAGTGGAACTACTGAGCGCACTCAATGCGAGAGACTTCCAGATAACATTCGTGACTGGATGGGCTGCTCAAGAGGTCCCTGCGGCTATTAAGCAAGGCATATTGATGCTTGTGGGTTCTATGTACGTAATGCCAGAAGATGCTGCTGTAGGGCAGGGTGTGACTGTTACTAAGGTCCCTGTAACTCACCAATACTTATTCAATAAATACAAATTACACGCAGTATAAGGAGGTTCTATGTTACGAGGTTCATTGAGACATCGTGTCACTATATATAGACCTGACACTTACACGGTAGGTAATGAGATTGATACTTGGAGACTGTTAGGTGAAGTTAAGGCTTCAATAAGTGTTAAAGAGTCATTTGAGTCTATAGGTAGTGATTATCAAGGTGCTGAGATCATAGAGCTAACACTTCCTTATTCTAAAGCTTTAGAGCTAGGATTCTCTGACATGATTTTAGTCCACAGAGGTCGAGAGTTTGAAGTTATTGCTCCACCTACAAATGTCAGATATGAGGATAAGGTCTTAAAGATATTAGCTAAACGATATGAGAATTCAGAAAATCGTATAGTTGGTAACTAGTGGCTGCACCCAAAGAACAGGAAATGGTTACTGTTAAGTTAGACTTTAATGGTGAGCATGATATTTCTGCTATCTACAAAGAAATGCAGAAGATGTTCGATCAAGTGGCCCCCGCATACAAGGGTAAAACAAACAGAACAGAGACTGACATTAAGTACTCCTTACGGGTTGCTAACCAAGTAATCTATAGAGAAGCACGTATAAAAGCGCCAAGAATTCGTCCTGATATCCATGCGCGTCAGTCAAAAGAAAAACAAGAAATACATCTTAGTGATAAGAAGTACATGGTTGAGAGATCAGCAGCAGGTAAGAAATTCAGGTCTCAGGGTATTGTAGCGAGAAGAGTAGTTACGTTTAAAGATCCAGTATCTAAGTACGTAGCAGCGGTCGAGTATGGTCGTGACTCTTTTATTCAAGTTATGAAAAAGAAACCCTATGGGGTTAAAGGAGGTGATACATCTTTCTGGCTACGTAAAGTTGGTGCTATGAAAGCTCAACCGTTCTTACGTAAGTCGCAAAATAACAAAGCACAGATTGCTTATAACACATTCACTGAAACACTTAGCAAACGCTGGCTTACTACACTCAAACGTGTAGCTAAACACAACAAAAACAAGGGTAAATAATATGGAATATGATCTAATTGAATACATACAGAGCCTTCTAGGTGGGAACATCAAAGGTTACGTTCTTTCAAAACCAGAGAGTACTCCTTACCCCGCGTTCGTTGTGGAAGACTCTGTGAGAAGAGGGATGGACATTTATAACAACAATGGGAAGTCCTTTGATTACATACACAACCTTCAAATAAATCTGATAGGTCAGAAGTTCTCAACACTCAACACAATGAAGAACACTGTCGTGACAACCCTTGACGGTTTCAGAGGTGCGTTAGGGACTCAAGATGTGGTTGACTGTAGGTTAGTTGAAGCAGCCTCAACACAGAACACAAACAAGAATTACGAGTTTATCTTGTTCTTCACACTTAGCACAAAATAAAGGAGACAATTATGTCTGGAATTGGTCGCGGTACTCGCGGTATTGATACAAAATTTTTATATAACTTAACTGCTGGTACTATTACTCCAGCAACATTCACTCTTGAAGTAGGTGACATTACCAGTGTTGGTGATATCTCTGACTCAGCAAGTACTACTGAAGTAAACGTGTACGGTCAAGGCTACACGAATACATTCACAACTGTTAAGAGCATCGGTCAGATTGACCTAGAATTCTTAGCAAACTCTGACGATACAGGTCAAGGTGCATTAGAAACTCTGTATACAAGCCAAGATACTTCTGCATTTAATGTGCGGATGACTCAAGGTGCTAAACAGACTGACTACATGTTTGATGGTCAAGTATCTGCATTCACAGTAACTACCTCTGCTGACGATATAGTTCGTTATGCCGTAAGTATAGTTGTGCATGGTTCAGCAACAAAAGTAAATGCGGTCTAAAGACTAACTTTATTAAATGTTAACAGGGAGGTCACTATTATGTGTTCCTCCCTTTTTTATATAAGGAAACCAACCAAGTGATCAAAGTTAAATTTAAAGTACATAAAGACGAGGAGGATAACTTCACTGACATCGTTAATGAGGTCCTAGATGCCCTCAGGGATAAGAAAGAAGTCGTCATGCATGAATTCACAGTTGTACCTGTTCAGGTATCACTAGAGGTGGACGCAGGAGTCCCTGTGCTAACCGTAGAAGGTTATATTAAGTAACAACTAACAAAAGGAAACAAACCAATGAACCGTAAAGAATTATTAAAGAAATTATTAAATGTCCCTGTAGCTATCTCAGTCGAGGGCTACGGAGATTATAAAGTCAAAGGTCTATCAACTGCTGACTACTTATTTGCTGCCGCTAATGCAGGGGCTGAAGATGAAATACAACAGGAGAAGTACTTCGCAGCAATCGTAGCTCGATGCACTTTAGACTTGAAGAACAAACGAGTATTTGCTGATGATGATTTGACTATCTTAGCAGAGGCAGAAGCAGGTTTCATATTACCCCTCGCTCTAAAAATACAGACGCTGTCTGGTAACTTGGAGACAGAGGAGGACGTAAAAAAGGCGTAGACTCCCTTAAAGAAAACCACTTTGAATTATTCTGTCTTGAACTCATGCTCTTCTGGGGGTTGGACTACGAACAGTTCAATGCCCAACCTCTTGTTCTCATCAATAGATTATATCTCCTACAGACGATCAGACCGTTCCTCCCAAGTTCCTCATGGGTTCAGGCTGGGACCATTGCGGCTGCGACATATAACGTCAACCGTGGCAAGAATAGTAAGCCTATGAATCATGAGGATATCTTCCCATTTTTGAGTAATAAAACTCACGACATTATGGATGGGTACGACGAAGACTCACAGAAAGATATACACGCAAAACTTGGTGCATTGTTTGGTTAAATTTAAGGGAGATTACTCCTAACTAAGGAGAATAAATATGGCAGGTAAGAATGTCACAATAGGTAACGTAAACATTAGTATGTCAGCTAACGCTGCAGCCTTGATCCGTCAGGTTGATAAAGCTGATAAGCACTTTACAAAAAAGATGAAGAGGATGATTAAAACTTCCAAGAGGTTTGCCAAAGCGATGGTAAACGTCACTAAGAAATTAGGGAGGGCAGCAAAAATAGCAGGTGGTGTTGGTGCTGTTGCGTTTGGTGCGCTGGCACTCAAAACATTTGAAGCTCAACGTGAAATGCAAAGAATGGCTGATGTTGCTGGGGTCTCAATGGGTACATTTGCAAAGATGTCCCACATTACCAAGTCACTAGGTCTACAGACTGAATATCTCGCTGATGGTATGAAGGATTTAAATGTACGTATCGTTGATGCTGCCAAGGGCGGTGGAACGATGGTTGACTTCTTTACACTGATGGGTGAGAACGCTGAAGACTGGATAAATCTTAACCCTGCGGATCAGTTGGATAAGTTCATTAAGTTGACGGGCAAGCTAAGTGATAACGAAGCTAAGTTCTGGGCTGATGAAGTGAATGACTCCATGTATCGTTTGAATGTCACTCTAAGACGTTCAGGTAAAACTATTCAGGAATTCCAAACAGAAGCAGCAGCGTTAGGCGCTGGCACTGCAGCAGGACTCATAGGTAGTGTTAATAGTATGTATGAAGCATTCAATAGACTCTGGTTGATTCTATCTGAGATTACAGGTACTTCATTTTCAATATTTGCTGAGTCTCTAACTGTTGCTTTTAATACAGCTACTACTGCACTCCAGACATACATCAACACGATGGATGGTTCTACGATAGGTGAGAAGATATTTAACTTCTCGAAGGATATGGTCACTAAGATTCTGGCAGGTGTTGCTGCTGTTAGTTCAGCTATATCAGCATCCGTAAAGTATCTAGACATGTTCTCTGAACACGGTCTAAGTGGTGTCATATTGTGGCGCAAAACAATGCGTGATAGTGAGAAGGAGATCATTGCGCTTACAACTAAGATAGCAACCCTCAAGAAATCTCAAGAGGCTGAAAGTAACCTAGGTGGAGAACTCTCTGGACGTTCTAAACAGATATCTGACTTTATTATAAAGCAACAGAACAAACTTGCTGCATTAGAATCAAGCTATGCGAAAATGGCAGGGACGATGACTACTGAGAACTCTGGGATAGCACAGTCTATTACAGACATGATAAACAGTACTAACGCTCTTAAGTACAATCCATCAGATGCTGCTACTGGAAGCTCAGTAAATACAAACGGTCAAGACCCCGCTGAACTCAAATTGGCTCTCGATTACTTGAAAGCTCAAGCTAAGTTATCTACAGATTTAGAGGACTCAGAACTTAATAAACTGGCTCTAAATAGAGAGAATCTGCAAGCACTCATAGCTCATTATGACAAGTTAAGCCAGACCAGTAATCTTACTAAAGTTATGGAAGACAATAAGATCGCAGCACAGTTTGCCCTTATGGGACTCGATGATCAGGAGGAAGCTCGTCACAAGGAATTACTTGATGAGAAAGTCAAGGCTGAGAAATTAGCTGCTGATAAAATGGTAGAAATACACCAACGCATGTTGGAGCAACGATTAGCTTTTGATGCTCAGTATGGTGGTCAATATCAAGCCATGACAATCACTCAGGAAGCACTAGAACATGCTCGCCTAGCAGCACTCAGGGAACAAGAAGTGATCACTAAAGAAGAGCACTTATCTGCCCTAGCTCAAGTGACTCAAAACAAAGCTAACTCTGAAGTTCAAATGGAACTAACGAAACTAGCTGATATTGCTAATGGTCTGCAAGCCTTTACAGGTAAGAGTAAAACAATGGCTAAGGCTGCCTTTGCTTTCACCCAAGGTAAGGCCCTTCAAGAAGTCATTATGCAACAAGCACAAGCTGTATCTGCTGCATGGGCTGACCCTGCATTACCGTGGTACGCCAAAGCGGGTGCTGCTGTTATGGCTGCTGCAAACGTGGGTAAGCAAATCCAAACTATCAAACAAGCTGGACAATTCCATGATGGCGGTGAGATCCCTTATGACGGAACTTACTACATGGAAGGTGGTGAGATGGTAATCCCTAAAGATCGTGTTGGTGAGTACATCGATTCAGCAGGAGGTTCTGGGGGCGGTGGCGGTACAGTCATTAACTCTAATATCACAATGGGTCCTAGTCTTGTAGATGAAAAGGTACTAGCTACTGCGTTATCTAAACAACAGTCTGTTATAGCTACTCTCGTAAGAAAAGAAGAAAAAAACAGACCATCACGAAACAGGAGTCGCAATAACTAATGGCAAAACTAATACCTAGTGGATTAATGATCACTGATGTGTCCATTACGAACTATCATCGTTCATACGGTACGGAGTCAATGTCTGGTGTAAGAATAGCCAGAGACTCTGGTGTTCAATGGTTCAAAGGTAGCATTACTTTACAAGCGTATGGTTACTCCAATGTGCGCCTACTCAACGGATTCCTAGCGAATCTAAAGGGTAGGCTACATGAATTCACTCTGCCTCTTAACGGGGCTTATGTGAATCCAGACATAGGTAGTAATCCTACATTCAGAGTCAACCACGTAGCAGGTACTTCATTAGCTGACATCACACACTTAGGGTCTAGCATAGGCTACGGTTCTGTGTTCAATGTACCTAATGAAACCAAGCTATACATCTTAGCTGAAGACGCTGGTGGGACTGGTGTCTACGACATTATACCCGCACTCAAGACAGCACACTCTGCACTTGAACCCATCAACTTTATCAACCCCGTTTTGACCGCGATATTAGAAGGCAATGAAACAGCAATTACTCATGAGGGTAACGGCATGATCGCCTATGCAACATTGACGTGGAGAGAACATTTAACTTAACAATATTAAAGGAGGCATTATGGCAATTACAGTCATTCTTATGCGTATAGATTATAAAGACCATGTGACACAAGAAGTAACCCAAGTGAGGTTTACTAATGCCCCTTTTGATGTTGAATACATGGGTGAAATGTGGCAAGCCGCTGGTGATTTATTAAGCATTGGCAAGCAGGAAAGTAATTATGAGATTGTAACTGAAGGCGTAGAAATACAACTATCAGGTATTAACAATTCGTTCAGACCAGTAATCGACAGACATGGGTTCAGGTTTGCCCCTGTTGATATCTTCTTAGCTACTCTAGGAGATAACTCAAACGTAGTAACAGCAGCATCCTTCTACCACAGAGGCTTTGCGCTAAGTCCCGTCACAGAGGTTGATGAAGCCTCAGGGACCATCACAGTTATCTTTGAAACACAATCCGCATTCAAGAGCTTAGAACGTAATAGTCATTTAATGACTACGTCTATTGCTCACCATCAGTCTTTACACCCCAACGACAGATTCTTTCAATACGTTGCAGATGCGAGTCTAGGTGAAGAGACATGGAGAGATTAATACACTAATGAGGTCAACATGAACGAAACAATTAAAGAAATCACAAGTGAACACAATGGTAAAGAACATGTACGTGGTACACGAGACTGTAATCTCATGTTCTTCAGACTATATGAACCTGCAATGTTTGATGCAATGCATAAACAATATGACGACATCTTAGGAGGAGTCAAGGCAGGTAAGAGGCTGTTTGGCTTTAGATCATTACGTAGCTTTCTTCAGAAAAACAAATACAAAGAAGTACAACCTAACTTCCAGATGCATGGTGACATCGTGACCTTCCACAAGGGCCATGATGTTTATATCTCACTGGGTAACAAATGGTTTGGTGTACGCGAGAACAATACATTTGGCGTTATCAATAGATATGACTTTGATACCAACGCTTATCTAGTTTTTAGAAAGGAGTAACGTACATGGCTTCAGCAGCAACAATAATAGCAATTGTATCAGCAGTTATATCTGTTGGTTCAGCACTCTATGCCGCTAATCAGCAGCAAGATGAAACAGGTGGTCAGGCGATCACTAAACAAGGTTCACAGAACCCACGTAACAGGGTGTATGGTACAGCAGTAGTAGGAACAACTAGAGTATATAGTAACGTACTCAATCGTGACCAATCGTTTAGAACAGACGTACTAGCAGTAGCTGGCATAGGCCCATTAACATTTCATAACGTATGGATTGATGAAAAGCGTATGTTTGAGACGGACCAGAACATATTAACAAGTCCTACATCTCCAACACATGGCACTTACGATGATGCTCAAATGCGACCATCGTATCGTGAGTCTAGAGAATTTAAAGCTCAATTTAGGTCAGGACATGAAACCCAAGTTGCTGCTGCATTGGCAATGTCAGGTAGTGATGGTGAGTGGACCTCAATGCATAAGGGCGCACTTGTACCTCATTTGGTTATTTATGCTGACTTTACTACTGACCAAGATTTTGTAATCTTCTCTGATAAGTTTGAGTGTAAAGCACGAGTGACAGGACCACCTGTGTTTGATCCACGGACCAATGTTCTTAATGGTGATAGTTCTAACCCAGCGTTAGCTATTCTTGACTACTTAACCTCTACGTATTATGGGCTATCGATCCCAATGGATTACATTGATACTGCATCTGTCATGCACGCTGCTAACCAATGTGAATTCTATAATCTAGAAATCAACTCAGCGATAGACGGTGATGCACCATTTTCTGACGTTCTTGAAGATATGCTTGCGTGTTTTGGTGGTTCCTTATCTATTGTGAAAGGTCGCATTAAGATACTTTTTGAAGATACTGAATCTGTAAATTTATATGACTTTGATGATAGCAACATCCTAGCGGGATCTTTTAAAGTATCCCCAGCTTCAAGTGGTGAGTACGCTAACGTTATTACAACCACATTCAAGTCTGGAATAAATTTAGGTAAGAAGGACGATTATGTAATTCCTGCAGATATAATTAATGATCCACGTATCTTACAAGATGGATACACTAAGTCCAAAACGATTAATATGCCATATACTATTGATGCTACTGAAGCTAACAATGGTGTGGTCTCAGGTGCTGTTAAGTTTATAACAAGTCGTGAGTACAAACGTGGTCTATTTCAAACTACATGCTCATTCGATGTTGATCTTTTAGAATACCCAGACTTAGAAATCTGGAGTGTTGTAAGTGTTTCTCACTCTATATACGACTTTACTAATAAACGTTTCCGTGTTCTTTCAATGTCTACATCTACAGACTCTGATAGCTTGAACATAGCGACCCTACATTTAGTTGAATATGATGACTCAGTATACTTAACGGACATTGAGGGAAGTGTTGTAGGCAGTACGCTACCAATACGTTCTGACGTAGTTAGTCCTCCTTCTACCGTAGCGTTCTCTTTAGAGTCCTATGTGTCTGGTGGGTACGGTACACTTAGTTGGGCTGCAGGTTCGTTTACAGGAACAACTGCGTATGACATTGAGTATCGTTTAACTAACGCAACGGATACCTCATGGACCCGTAAGACATCACAATACAGAGGTTATAAGTATCAGTTCTATAGCTTAAAAGCTGAACAGTATGACTTCAGGATAAGAACTAATGATCGTATCCTAGGGACATCTGTGTGGGTTGAAACCAATGCTGTCGCTATCACAGTACCTTACACCTTGCCCCAAGTAACTGGGATAACAATAGACTCCACTACTAATGACTTTGTTATTAGGTGGGATGACATGTCAGGTAATGTTATTACGAATGGTACAGGTGCTGATGATCCTGAAGCTGCTGGTACAACTAGTACTGTAGCTGATGTGTTTAGTAACTATGAAGTAACGATATTAGTGGGTGGTCAATCTCAAGTTGTACTAACGACTTCTGAGTTATCCATTCCATATTCGTATGAGTTGAACACAAATTCAACAGTGGGTTTGAGTAGAACAATAACTGCATCAATAGTTGTCGTAGATAGATCAGGTAATGAATCTATAGCTACAACTGGTACAGCTACTAACTTACAACAAGATGGCCCTTCTGGTCTCACAGTAACTAACTCAAATGGTAATTCTGTTATCGAATGGGACCCTGTTTCTTCAAGAGACTTCGCGGGTAGTGAAATCCATGTGGGTACAGCTTCAGACTTCACTCCTGATGGTACAACGCGAGTTGCTACATTGGGTGCTGAGTCATTCTATTTGTATAACTACACATTACCTAACGTCACAGATAGATATGTTAAAGTCGCTCACTTTGATACTTTCAGTAAAACTAGCCTCACATACAGTGCATCAACATTGATGAGCTACGTGTCACCATCAATCCCAGTGTATTACTACATTAAACCCTTAACGGGTACAGCGATTATAAATGGTTCAGGGTCTATACAACTTGAAGCGCACAAAGTGACAGGTGGTTCTGATGAAATAATAACCAGTGGGACTATTGAGTTATTTGCTGGAGCTACAGCTAACGGTTATAGCCAGACGTATACTACTAGTGATATCACTAACTCATTAATAGTCACATTGAAAGATGGGACAAGTGGATCAGTTTTAGACTCAATATCATTGATAGATGTCGCTGATGGGGGTCATGCCATTTATGGTTCAGTGAATGCGTCAGGTCCCTTAACTTGGGTACAAACACCTGACACTGCATTGAATACTTCAGGTGCATGGTCACCCACGGTAACAGCAAGTAATCTTGTAGCTACCTTCTATAGCAATGGTTCCGCTGTCAAGACTAAAACTATAAACTTCACACGGGCTGCTAACGGTAATATCACTGCAGGAACAATCTCTGGTGATGCTGAAGTTACATACAATGTTTCAGGAACAGGTACACCCGCCATATCTGCTGAGTTTACTTATGCGGGTGTCACCGTGACTGAAAACTTAACATCTGTGTTGGGTGCTAAGTATGGAGCTACAGGTATAACAGGCAATGGTTCTAAAGTAGAGTTCTCGCTAAATGGGACAACTTTATGGCATGCAACTCCTGCAACGGGTGATGCATATATGCGCACTTGTAGTAACGTCAACGGTGGCGCTTGGACATGTAATGGTGCAACTTTAGTTAAAGGTGAAACTGGAGACACAGGTATTGGTTCTAAAGTAGAGTTCTCTATAAATGGGACATCTTTATGGCATGCAACTCCTGCAACTGGTGATGCATATATGCGCACTTGTAGCAACGTCAACGGTGGTGCTTGGACATGTAATGGTGCAACTTTAGTTAAAGGTGAAACTGGTAAGACGGGAAATGGTCTTAAGACTGAGTTCTCTATAACTGGTTCAACGCTGTGGCACGATGCTCCTGCTACTGGTGACAAATACCTACGTACATGTACTAACGTTGATGGTGGTGCTTGGACATGTAATGGTTCAACTTTAATCAAAGGTGAAACTGGTCTTACAGGTAATGGTTCTAAAGTAGAGTTCTCGCTAAATGGGACAACTTTATGGCACGATGCTCCCGCAACTGGTGATAGGTTCCTACGTACTTGTACTAACGTCAACGGTGGTGTTTGGTCTTGTAGTGGTGGTACTGAAATCAAAGGTGAAACTGGTGTAAAGGGTGCTAAACATTACTACATAGCTGGTTCTGTTTGGAGTGATACTGCTGCATCAAACTATATATTATATAGTCAAAGTGATGAACTCGTGAGATGGGACATAGTTACTATATCTAGTAGCGGTGATAAATTCTCTAAGACTAAGTATTGGGATGGTAACAGTTGGGAAGATGTTGCTGAAGTAATCGATGGTAATCTCATTGTACAAGGGACTGTTAGAGCAGATGCAATTGATGTTGATGATGTCTTTACTAAGGATATAACAGCCACAGGGACCATCACGGGAGCTACTTTAATAGGTGGTAAACTTGAAGTCTCTAATGCTACTTCAGCAAGAAAAGTCACGATTGATTCTGCTGCAAACTCACCTCTAGTTATCAATGATGGTACATCTGATGTATTAAGCTTTGATGCTAATAACAAGCTACAACTGTCGGGTGGTCTTGCTGACAATACTATAGATAATCTTAGTATGTTCAGTCCTTCGATTTGGTCCCAGATAAAGGCTCCAATTTCAGAAGGTGCAACAGGTGGATCTTTCACAGCAGCAACAGCTTCAGGTGTATCTCCTATAACCGCTATTGTAACTATGACTAACGTTAATACTAGTGAGTTGACTTTGGCAGTTAGATTTAATAGTGATTACTGGGACACAACCACAGTTCGACCAGATTGGACTCTGACTGTTAACGTAAGAACCCGCGCTGTAACAGGTGAGGGTAATTATACTGCGTACTCAACTATTCACAATCAAATGTATAGTGGTTTCACAGAGACTGAAAGTGGAGTGGGAACGAGTTCGTCTATTAGTATAAACTATGTAGGCAATACCACACCCGCTGCGATCACATTGGGAGGCGATGTACAGGTTAAGTACACTGTTACTCACAATGCTGGCTCGCATACCAGTGGCTGGTTAACGTCAGCATCTGCATCACAGACAGTCGAAGGTGGTGGTCAGGCGGGTGCGGCTACACTTCTGAATGGTGAAGAAGGCTCTTATTATTTGAACTACAATAATTTCAGTAATAAGCCAGCAGCAGCACTTCCGTTAACAGGAGGTAGTTTAACTGGAGCTATACAAACAACTAAATCCATTCTAGCTGATGATCCTGCAACCACATCAGATTGGAATGCAAACTGGAGAAGTGGTTTCTATGAGGGAGAGAATGCAGCGAATGCTCCTTCAACGGGTTGGTACTGGGGCTTAAAGTCTGGTCACAGAAATAACCATACAGGTAGTCGTTATGGTTTGGACCTCGTGATACAAAATGGTGGTGGCTCTAGTGCCTACATTAGAAATACACCCAGTAATGGTGTTGGTACTTGGCAGAAGCTATGGACTGACTTCAATGATGGTGCTGGCTCAGGTCTAAACTCTGACATGGTTGATGGACTCCATGCTTCTTCGTTTGTACGTAGTGATGTAGATGATACGAAACGGGCAAGCTCTGGCTTAACGGTCAGATAACAGGCTCAAGTGCTGCCCTTCAAGTGAACGGATTTACGCGCATGGGTTCTATTTATTTGCACGAAGGCGCATCCCCATCAGGCGAGAATAAGTTGTTAGATAATAGTGGGGGGAATCTAAGATGGGACACTAACACTGTATATCATGATGGAAACAGCGTAGACCCCAGAACTTTTGGTGTAGGTACTTCAACAACGCCAACTCTAACTGATTTTACTATCTCTAATCCTGCTGGTCTTTACAGATGTCTATTGTCTACTGCTACTGGAGGACCAGATACAGTTGGATACAATGCAGCAGTAGTGGTTCAAAAAGGGATCAATGGATCAGGTGATACATTCCTTGTGACTCGCTCAACGGGTACAGCCTCAGCACAGAAGATGTGGTTTGGGAGTCGTACAGCAGCAACTGGTGCAGTCATTTGGAAGGAGGTATGGCATGGTGGTAATTTAGTAAACCCAACAGTTCATGGATTGGGAACACTTAGTAATACTGAGTATCCTAAAACCAGCATTGATGACGCTACCTGTCCTTCTGGGTTCTATCGTGTAATAAACACTAACCCTTCGACTGGTACAAGACCTACAGGATTTAGCCTTTATGGGTACATACAGGTACAGTCTTACGATGTTTCTAACAAACTTCAAATCTACACTGATATAAATGGATTGGTTGCTACGAGGGTCTTAAAGCCAGCGGGGCATACTACTTGGAAAGTTAAGCTCAATGTTGGTGATACGATTGATGCTACTACAGTCAATAGCTACTCTCTCTCAAAGGATAATGGGAATGCAACACTATTGTACAGCGTAACGGTAGTGGTGACATCCACGCGAGGCTTCTACGTTCTAGTTATGGGGACCAAAGTACTATAAGTGGTGCACTGGCGTTTAGAGTGAATAACGATAGTGACAACTATAACCGCTATTGTAACAATACTGGCTCTATCCGTACCTTCCTGTCTACATATAGTAAAGCAGAGAGTGATGGTAGGTATGTAAATCTTACTGGTAATAACATGACGGGTTCTTTAAAGATAACTCGTAATGGTACTGATAATTTAGTTCTACAGAAAACTAGTGATACTGCCTACTCTGGTTTGACTTGGGCTGATGCAAACGCGACCTCCCGATGGTTACTTTATACAAGTAATAATGCACAAGGTAACCTCTCTCTTCAAGGTCGTAGAGCAAATGGTGCTTACCAGCATACTTCACTTACTATAGATAACAACACAGGCGTAGTGAGCTTTGGGTTTGCTCCAACAGTTGCTGGAAATGTTTTAGCTATTGCTTCTGATTACACTACGACTACTGCTGGACTTCGCAGTCTAACAGGTGTACCTACGAGTGTGTGGACAACCGCCACTGACGTAATGGACGTTGCTGGAGTGGGCTTACTAGGGACTGAGGGCGGGTTTAAAACATCTTGGACTTGGAACGGTTATCGTAATACATCTAGTGGTTTTACCTACAGAGGTGTGAATGGTAATACAACTACTGCGTCTAACTTAGAGCATGATTCAAGCAGGTTATCATATCGTGCTGGTGTTGCGGTAGGTACTACTTTGCCTGAAGTCTTTAGTGTTACTTCAGCGGGTGCTGTGTCTACAACAGGGAGTGTGTATCTTAAGGACTCAGCATATCTTTACTTAGGTGCTGGTAACGATCTACGTATTCGTCACGATTCCACTAACTCAACTATAGATAACGTAACGGGTAATCTGTACTTGCGGAGTATGGCTTCTGCTGCTGATATATATATAGAGGCTACTAGGGGGACTACAAGAGATCGTGTTGTTTCACTAGAGGCTTCTGCTACTGAAACTAGAGCGAGATTATCTTGGAATGGTCAGTCTAGGTTCTATACGGATGCTAACGGTGCTGTCGTTAATGGTCGATTGAGAGTAGTCGCTACTGACGGTCTTTTGGAAGTCGATAGCACTACGGACACTAATGGAGTAGAGGCAACTCTGAGACTTAATAGTGCGTCGAAGCAAGGGTGTGATATTAGATTAAACACTTACGATTCAAATATAGCACCCTTTGGTGTCCATATTGAACGTGCTGCTGACAATACCCAGACTTCTAGTAAAGCTTATCTTAGTGTGCAAGGGAACCTGTACATGGATGGGGATACCATGAAGAGCAACGGTAGAACCATGTTTAAAACGCAGGATAACTATCTACGTATCAATGACCAATCTCAATTCACTAGCGGTATCTACTGTGGCACTATGAAATTTAGGGCTGACGGACAGGTTAGATTAGGAACGGGTGGTAACAATTGTATCATTGATACTACTGGTAAAATCACATCACTCAATACTGTGACAGGTACTGATGTAATAGCCACGTCTGATATACGAGTGAAGCAGAATCTTCAGTCTATATCTAATGCTGCTCTTAAGCTGAGAACTTTACGTACTACAACTCACGACCGTATTGATCAAGATAAGGTTGATGGGAAATACCCACGTAGAGCCTCAGTGATCGCACAGGATATTGAAGCGGTCCTTCCTGAAGCCATTAACTACATCGACGATGACACGCTAGGTACAAAGTTAAATGTCTCTGTCCCTGCAACTGTCGTGCTAACCATAGCTGCACAAGCTAAAACTATCGTAAGTTTAGAAGAGCGCATAGCTAGATTAGAGAAGTTAATGGAGGCATCACATGGCTGATTTTCTTTTTGATATCACAACATATAGTGATGCTGAAACTAACTTCCTGAGTGGTGGTGGTTCTCAGACATTAAGTTCTGGAGATAGGTTGGGTTTTAGGTGGACCACTCATTCAGGGGGGAATCAACCCTCTAATGTATATGTGAGTGGTTGGAGTTCTACGGGATGGACGTGTACGTCAAGTGCTGCACTGACGCTAGGGGGAGGGTATGTTTATCATACAGTTCTAAGTCATCCTACTGAGCAATCAGATGTCTTGTCTATCACGGCTACAATGTTTGACTCAGCAACATTCACTGCTTATGTATCAGACGGTATAGATAATGTACCAACTGCGTTCACATTGGGTCCGTCAGTTGTGGGTGCTAATCCAAACAATGTCTACTATTCAAGAACGTTTGTACTAGCAGGGATGTCTAATGGTACATCCGCAACTGTATCTGCAACAGGTACTGCTGAGTTAAGTAAAGATGGAGTCACGTACACGTCAGGTACTCTACTTGTCTACAATGACGATAGAGTCTGGACTAGAATGGCTGCATCTACTTCCTATGGTACTTCAGTTAATACTACGGTTAGTGTGACAGGAGTAAACTCATACTGGGCTATATCCACAATCGATGATCCTGCTACAGGTACTATCCTGCAGTTTGGTCATGAGACTGGGAATGTTCCACTCAGTGATGTGAAAGCCTTCTTTGGGGGTGGTGATAATTTAGGCAGTTATCGTAGGGATGAATTTGTTCCTACTATATCTCCTGAGAATGATGACATTGTATCTGATCCTAATGCGTGGTTAAGGCTCACTAGGTTCAGAGGTTCTGTCACGGCATTCTATTGGAGTGTACCGCCTACTAATAAACATACGAATGGCGACACAATGCAGGGCAGTCTTACTTATTACTTAACTTGGCAGTCAACAACAGATTGGCAACTGGGCTATGGGACAGGTATGACTGATACGTGTGAGTACAAGTTTGAATTCCTAGAGCAATGGAAGGAAACATTAGCAGGAGGTGCTGTAGCTAACTCAGATGTTCAGATGAATAGTGTGAGTAACACAATATGGGGAGCTAATAATAAAACTCTTGTTATTAGAGTCACACCTAGTGTCGCTACGGAAGCATTCTACGATGGTATTATTCGATGCTCTGCTAGGAATCCTATAGACACATCAATAGTCGTAACTGCAGATGTACATTACAACTACGCATTCAGTGCAAACTAACACAACACTTTAAAATATAACGTATCTCAATTCTGAGGTGCACAACATTATGGACACAGTATGCATCTCAATAAGGGAGGTATAACTGTGTCTATTACAAAGGAGTAAATAAACAATGGAAAACATATCAGCAATATTCACTGCACAGTCTGCGCTTAAGACAGAAATTGAAGGGGCTATTGAATTGTTCAAGGTCGATTATCCTGAAGTCAAGCAGGTATCTGTAACTCAGGAATACACGGGCGAGGGTGAAGTAATTCGTTTAGTAGTCAATGTAGAAAGTGAAGGTGAGTCAATCACCCGTAAAGTTTAATCAACCAATAATAAAGGAGAAATATAATATGTGGCAAGTAATGTTATTTAAATTAGTAATGACAGGTTTGAGATCTTTAGCTAAGAACAGCGAGAACAAGATTGATGATGAGATTATAGAAATCGTTGATAGAGCGGTTCCTGTAAAAGAATTCATGAAGCTTTTTTAAAGGTGGCAACACGTAACTTCACAGATGCTGAATTACGTTGTCAGTGTGGGTGTGGGGCGATAAACCCTAACCCACTCTTTGATGTCTTAATGGATAAGGTTCAAGAGCTTAGAGTCCTTTATGGTAAGTCCCTGAAGGTAACCTCTGGATACAGGTGTCCCAAACATCCCTTAGAGGCCCGTAAGAACAAAGCGGGTCAACATTCCATTGCAGCAATTGATCTTAGTGTATCCCGTGGGGAAGCACATGAAGTACTGCGTATAGCTCTACTACTGGGATTCACTGGTATAGGTGTGAATCAAAAGGGTAATGGCAGGTTCATTCATTTGGACCTACGTGATGCCCCCACAATATGGTCATATTAGATTCTGGAGGAATTTGTAATGAACTTCTAGCGTGATTATTAATAAAGAAACAATAGGTGGCGTATGGAATTTACGAAGGTAGAAGTAATAGGAGCATTGGGGGTGTTGGCTACAGTCATAGCAGCACTCTGGGTGTTACTAAAATCACACATGAAAAGGGATGACGATAGGTTATCCAAATATGAGAAAAACCATGATATGAATCATAAACAGATTGTGGAACTAACGGGTGACTATCGTGAATTAAAAGGTCGAATAGACTCCGTAGAAAAACTAAGTAGATCTGTCCTAGACGAGATACGTAAAATTGGGGATAAATGATGATAGATGTACTATCAGGTGGTTTGACAATGTTAACTATTTTGTTAGGTATTGTCGTAGTAAACGAATGGGGTGGGGCTGCTAAGAAGGCTCTACAAAGTAAAGAAAAATTATCAAGTGAGCAGTGGTTAATATTAGGTGTCGTCGTCGCCTTCATAGGTCAGACCTTAGATAACATGTATTGGCTGGTGACGTGGACATCAAAGTACTTCGATGAGACTTCTGCATTCACTACGTATATGTTTGATCATGGTATGTTAGCAAACATTCCTTTCAGACAAGGTAGTGGTCTTGTTGCAGCGTACTGTCATGTTCACGCAGCAGTTATGTTAGACAAAGTAAAAACATTGCGCTTCAGACTATTTATTTTAGGTGCATCCTTGATGGGCTTGGTATTCAGCCTAGGTATGGTTTTCTTAAAGGATTAAAATATATTAAAGATACAAAAGAAAGGTATAGAAATAGATACATACGTATAGGGACTTATTAATTTGAGTCCCTTTTTTATCGTATAATAAAATATACCTTAGTCTGCATAGTGATTAATTTCATATAGACTAAAGTATAACTCTGTGTATAATTATGTGACTCACCAATGAGTCTAACTAATAGTAATAAAGGGATCACAAGTTGTGCCTTATAACGTAACGAGTCTGGTAAACAACATTGTCTTGCCAGCAACTGAGCCTAGTGATATCATTGGGATTGATAGATTGAAAGACGTAGTTAATTGGATTTTAATCCCTAACGCAGACCCTATGAACTTAGCTGTAGCGTATAGTACAGGTGGAGTAGCTTCCTTAATACTTGTAGAAGACGTAATATTTGTGGGTACTGTACAAGCACAGAGAGATGATATAGATGTTAGAACCATTGCAAAGAGGATTGAAGCTCATAGAGGCTTTGAAAACAGTCCACGCTGACTTCCCTCCAAACGGGTTAGCTATATTCCTTAGTCTAATAAATAAAGAAGGTGTGTCCTGCACTGAGCTAGTAGAAGATTTGGACATGCCTAAGGCTACAGTTAGTAGAAACCTAAGGATGTTAGGTCCCATGCTGTCTCCTCACAAAGAAGGGATGAAGTTAGTCAATTTGATACATGACCCTGATGACTACAGAGTGAGACGCGCATACCTCAGTAAAGAAGGTAAGAAGTTTGCTCAGAAGATACAGGAAGCACTCTCTTAGCCTAAATTATTTCAGTGGGTAAAGGTATCCTGACGTTAGTTGGAAGTCGTTTACCCACTGAAAAACCTAAACACTAGGAATCCCATTATGACTATGGCTTACTCATACCTTCGACTGTCCACTAAGATACAACTTAAAGGTGACGGACAGAGAAGACAGATGGAAGATACCATTGAATCTGCTACTAAGAATGGCTGGACACTTTCTGACCAAACCTTCCATGACCTTGGAGTCTCAGCGTTCAAGGGTGACAACCTCCTGACAGGCGCATTGAATACATTCCTGAGGCTAGTTGAGGGCGGTAAGATACCCAAGGGTTCCGTATTGATGGTTGAGAACCCTGACCGTATATCCAGAGAGGGTGTGACGAAGTCCGTAACGATCCTCATGACCCTGTTGTCTGCTGATATCAATGTGTACACAACTGCTGACGGGAGAATGTACTCAGGTCAAAAGGAGACAGCGTTCCTCGACCTAATCACTTGGGGCATCGCTGCTGAACGTGGTCACGATGAATCCGCTAGGAAGTCTGAACGTATCCTTAAAGCCAAGGAAGCTCAGAGGGTCAGAGCGAGAGAAACAGGTCACATATATAGTAAGACATGTCCTCACTGGATGGAGGTCGTAGGGGAGGGTGACAAGAGGTCTCACGTACTCTTAACGGAACCTACAGAGGTAATCAAGATCATCTTCAAGCTTCGTCTCGATGGATGGGGAATCTATGATATCACGAGGTATCTTGACAAGTCTGAATACTCCCCTCACAAATCTAAGAATAGAAGAGAGGCTGGTGTCGTATGGCACACATCTACGATTAAACGATGGTTGACATCACGCACTGTCATAGGGGAGTTCCAACCCACTACAATGTTGAATGGGAAACGAGTGGATGCGGGAGAGCCTATACGCAATTACTTCCCAGCTATAATCTCAGAGGAGGACTTCAGGAGAGTCCGTGGTACGTTCAAAGAGACAAAGCAAGGCCGTGTACCCAATCAAGTAGGAGCAAACGTCTTCAGGGGCCTCTTGAAGTGTGGCTGTGGTTCTGGACTACATGTATCCATCAAGCGTTCAAAGACGGTTAAGAAAGGAGTCGAGAAGCAATTAACTTATCGTAAGATTGAGTGTCCTCGTAGTCGTTCCCAGCTATGCTCGTTCAAGAACATACACTACCAATTAATAGAGGGTCTCGTTATGAGTAGCCTACGCCATATTGAATGGGAAGGTATGCTCAAGAGTAAAGAGAAGGACGATGATACCCTCTTAGAATCCCTCAGGAAGACCCTAGTGGAGCGTAGGGACTACTTAGTTGATGTAGACAAGCAAATGGGTAACCTTATCAGTTCTATTGCCTCAGGTGGCATTAACGTCCACTTACAGAAGATGCTTGATGAACTCACTGTGGTGCACGCTGATGTAACCTTGGAAGTCACAGAGACAGAGAGAACATATGAAGACCTCAGAACATCAAAGTCAATACAGAAAGAAGATGCTTTACGTATTAGTGAGACTATAAATCTGATACTCGACCAAGCAGCCTATGGTGATGAGAGGTTACGATTATGTACAATTCTTAACCAACATTTGAGTAAGGTAGAGATAGCACCTGTAACGTATGTGGTTACGGTTTATGATAACAAGGGTGTCCTGATAGCAACAATCACACCCCTCGATGATAAGCTACACTTTGCCCGTGTGGTTACCCCCAAACTAGAGTGGAGCATAGAGCAACACTTTAAAACAAACCGCATAACCCTGCAGTAACAACCTCCTTAATTGGGGGTTTTTTATCCACCCTGCTCATTAAATCACCAGTTAGTATGATTACCTCACTTATTAGTTGACGTACTGAGTCTAACTCATTAATGTATGTTCTCGTTAGGTTAACCCCTGACCATAGGAACCACTTAATTTAATGAGGAATAATATGACAATCTATAGGCTAATAAGTAAGCACCCCAAGCGTTATGGTTGTAATGAGACAGCCCATAAGTCAATGGAAGAACTTAACAAGTATGTGGAAGAACTTAAGACTAGAGGGTTCACAGAGTTCTCCGTTGATAGTTTTGTGAGGTGGGTATAGTGAACACATTCATTATGGATACCACTGAGTCATTAAAGTTAGAAATCTGGCAGTTAGAGAATGAATTCAATGTACGTCAGGAAGCTCAAGACAAGGCCCGTAGGGTACAGGAAGAGCTTATAGCCTCTGGTAGTATGAGTGAGGCAGTCGCTGCGGCTAGTCTTATTACAGACTCTGTAGGTGGCGTGGTTGATGGTATGAAGGCATACATCGAGGAAACCTTAGAGAGTATCGTGAAGGGTCAGCCTAGTAAGTCTATACAAGCCTGTAAGGTTCTGAGTCATTTCGACGATAGAGACTTAAGTAACATAGCGGGTGACGCTGTTGCAATCTGTCTGGATGGACTAGGGTTGACCCCAGAGAACAAGCTGGTGCATATGTTAGGTGAACATGTAGAGCATGAGTTCATGTTGCGCACATACAGAGAGCAGGATAGAAAAGCTGCTAAGTATCTAGCTGAATCATTACAGGCCCAAGGAGGTACAACTAAGCAACGTTATAAGTCAGTTGAGTACAGTCTGGCTGCTAACAGACTTGAGTGGAAAGCTTGGGATGGAGCGGATGTGATCCTTTTGGGTCAGATAATCTTTCAGCAAGTAATGGTCCATAGCGGTATCTTTGATTTACAACCCCTCATTGAATTAACTTAATTAGTTAGACTAACTTGTTTACTTAACTCCTAAGTTAGTTTACATTACACGCTTACCAACAAAAGGAAGTAACCATGAGCACCAAACGTAAGAATGTATTAATGTTAAAACCAGAAGTAGCAGCCCTAATGGAAGCTCGTCATGAGTCTATGATTGAGTCAGCCACTCGCTACGAACCAATGGTCGTTCCTCCAACTCCATTAGGTTACGGTATGACTGACAGCTATGGTTACCGCACCTCTAACGCACCTCTAAGACTCGTTAAGTCAAGAGACCAAGGTTTACTTGAAGAGATGCGTAATAACTCGTCACCTGAGTATGCTCACTTCATGGAGGGTATCAACGGTATTGGTAACTCTCGTTTTCGTGTTAACACATGGTTACTTGCTGTTTTAAAAACATGTCTCAATGAGAAGGCCCCATGTGGCAAATTACCTGCATTCACTATTGTGTCTCCACAAACAAATCTTACTGAAGTTAAACGTCAGAAGGCCGCTATGATGCTTTTACGTAAGACTCCTGATGTTTCCATTAAGACCTTCTGTGAGACTCTCTCAGACGATGACAGTTCTTTAGTGAAGACTTATAGCAATGACATGAGAACAAGACGTGAGTTCATCCAGAAGAAGACTGAGCTTGCTGGTGGGCGTGCTAACGTACAACGTACACTTGCACTAGCTGAGAAGTACAAAGGCTTTAAAGAGATATACTTCCCGTGTAACACAGACAGAAGAGGTCGTGTTTACTACAGCACTCCTAACCTTAACCCACAAGGCCCAGACCATGAGAAAGCTCTTATTGAGTTGGCACATGCTGAGAGAGTAGGGATGAAGGGTCTCTTTTGGTTGGCTGTTAACGTGGCTAACCTTATGGGATTTGATAAGGCTGACCTTGGTGACCGTGTTCGTTATGTGAAAGCCAACTGGGAGATGATTAAATCTACAGTGTCTAACCCATATATGGACAGAAGCTGGGAAACAGATACAGATAAACCCTTCCAGTTCCTAGCGGCTGCTAAGGATCTTATTGATGCTGTTGAGTCTGAGAAACCTTACGATCACATGAGTCGAGTGAGTGTTGCTCTGGACGCAAGCTGCAGTGGACTTCAGATTCTAGGTGCACTGACTAAGTGTACTACCTCTTTGTTCAACACCAACTGCCTCAGGGCTGTGAGTGATGCAAATGGTAAGCTGGTAATGCAAGACATCTATCGTCTAGCTGCTAATAAAGCTACTGAGTCTCTTGTACTTGAGTCTCAAGGTGGTGAATACGCTGAGATAGCTTCTGCATTGTTGTCTTGGGAGTATGCTATGAAGGACGGTAAGCTTACTCGTGACATGCTTAAACGTAACACGATGACTTACTTCTATGGCTCGAAGGCTAATGGTATGGGTCAGCAACTTATGGATGATCATTTTGATATTGAGTATAAGAAAGCAATCGATAAAGTAGGACGTGATGGTGTTGTGACCTCTGTTGGTTTCCCCTTTGCAGATAAGGCTCAACGTATCGCTGCTTCACAGTATTTAGCCAAAGTCAACTTTGCTGCTATAGAAGCCATTGCACCTATCCCAGCGTTAGTTATGAAGAGCCTACAGAAGTACGGACAGTTAATCTCTAAGGGTGGCAAGAAGATGCGTTGGACCACTCCACTAGGGTTCATCGTTGAACAGCATTATGAGGTTCAGAAAGACCTTGTGATCGACTCTGTTCTTACAGGTCAGCAACGTAAGCAGACCACGACTCGTAAAGATACTGGTGTAGTTGACCAGAACAAACAGAAGCTTGGTGCTGCTCCTAACTTCGTTCACAGTCTGGACTCTTCATTGCTCCTTAAGGCTGTCTGTGAAGGCGTGAGGAAGGACATAATGGATTGGAGAGTTGTCCATGACTCATTTGCTGTTAGTGCTCGTAAGACCTCCTCTATGGCCCGTCTGCTTAAGAACGTCATGGCTGACATGTTCTCTACAGATATCCTATCTAAGTTGTCTACTGAGTTAGACGCTCAAGTCCCTGAAGAATTACGTAGTGAGATCATTCCTTTCCCAGATTATGGTACTGCTGATCTTAATGAGATCCGTAAAGCTGAACTACCTTTCTGCTAGAAACCCTCCTTGATGCATTTGCGTCACTGACGTTTTTGCATCACCTCTAATATCTAAGTTCCTCCCTGTTGCATTTGCGTCACTGACGTTTTTGCAACACTTTGTACAATTTATGTACGACAAAATAGGGCTACCGTAATGGTAACCCTATTTATTTCAATTTATTTTACATCCTCTATTAGCCTACTTATTAATCAACTGCTGTACACATAGTAATCAACTGATGTACACATAGTAACCGCCACAGTATGTTTATTAATCTACTTATACCAGCGACTCAACACAAGCCTCTGATCTGTATCAACTTTATTGAATAGACCTTAAGTGGTTAATTACTGTACATATGTATAGTACATTCTTTGTACACCTTGTCCCATATGGCCTCTAGCCCCCTTCACTTGGTTGCAGTAGTGAGACTAACTCTTTATACTCACTGACCATAGAGTAAGAATTACTAACTCTTATTAACAACAACAACATGTAACTACATATAGATGCCCTAATGAATACCTTAAGTATCTTAATGTATCTAAATGTTCTTTCTTTTTTCTTCTAATAGTCAGGGATTAATCAAAATGAAAATACTAATGAAAACAATCGACCTTCAAGCTCCTACTCAATTGCGTGTTCTAGGAGAGTCTATGCACCATGTGAGAGAACTAGCGTATATATATGCTGATACAGGTGCATTCCAACACAAACCACTGGTAGCTGCTATCAAGGGAAGTGACAAGCTGGTCCCAATCGACGGGTTCCATAGACTGCGAGCTATAGAGTGGCTAGCTTCAGATTTATTTAAGGATGAGGAAGATGCACCAGACGTATCTCACTTAGACCTCGAAGTTGTAGATGTTGACTACGTACAGTACGACACAATAGGTGAAGCTGTTATTGCTGCTGCGGGTGTTAATGGATCACATGGGCTAAAACGTCAGCAGAATGATATTAAGTCTGCTATCAATGCGATACTTGACGCTGAAAAGATGATGTTCATGCACAACAGATATCAACTTAACAAGAAAGCTATTATGAAGGCTGTCAATTGTTCTTCACGCACCTATGAACGACAAACAAGTATTCTACGTGGTCGTCTAAAGTCTACACGTGACATGGATATACTGAAGTTTGATGTAGATGGTCATTCCCAGCGTGATATTGCAGATATTGTATGTTGTGATGTTGCTACAGTGAATAGAATCTTAGGTGTTGCAAAAACGTCAGTGACGCAAATGCAACAGTCTGAAGAATCTGAAGTTGAAGGTGTTGCAAAAACGTCAGTGACGCAAATGCAACAGTCTGAAGAATCTGAAGTTGAAGGTGTTGCAAAAACGTCAGTGACGCAAATGCAACAGTCTGAAGAACCCACCAGCGTATTCACTCATTGTACTTCAGTGACTCCTGTAGAGAATCCTTGGGAAACCAAAGAGAGTGTTGCAAAAAAACCTAAGGTTAAAATGCAACAGGTAGAATCTCCTGCTCTTGGAGTAATATCTAATGATGATGAAGCTAGTTCTTCTATCGTCACAATGTTTAGCTTATTGAGTCCCGCAAAGAAAAACGATTTGTTGCTTATCCTGTCTGACCTCGCTTTAGAATTCTAAGAAAGACTCACTCAGTTAAAGAGGCCCCTAGTGGGTCTTTTTTTATGCCCCTGACCATCAGACAACAAACACCCACTTAATTTTACGGAGTACGAAAGATGGATAACAAGCACACAATTAAAAAACAACGCGCATTGATGTTTCTACGTTTACGGGAAGACCACAATGTGGAAGAAGTATCAATCCTTTTAGATACCCCCCTAAGCACCATCCAGAAACACGACAACGCTCTTAAACGCTTAACTGGACTGCTAGGTCCTTACAAGAAATCAAGAGCGTTCTTGGCGCTAGCTGACGTTGACTCTGGTCGTTATCAAGTTGACTCAGTCAAGAATCTAACTGATCACAAAATGGTCTCTGATTTAGTAGCGATGCGCTGGGCAATACTTAAGAGATGTGACGAGATGGAGAAAGCTGAACAAGACCAAGAAGAACGTGACGCATTAGCTATTGCTAAAGCAAAGAAGATATTCGTGGACTCAAGCGTTATTGAATTACGCATTAGGAATAAGTTCCGTGGACCTATCGACACAGTCACAGGAGCTATGGACACAGTCCTTGCTATCGCATGCATTGATGAAAGTCCTGAATATCAGACAGCATTATCTGAGTTGACTGAAGCTGTCATTGAGCTTGAAGAGACCTTGATGAGCTAAACCCTTACTACAGAAGAAAGGAATCCCCTATGAAATATTATGTTGATGACCACGGTGTCGTTCACTTCACAAACCCCAACAAACAATAAGGAGTCATTATGGCTTACAAAATTATTCACGCTAAGAGAGATCTTAAAGACCTCGTTTTAAATCAGTACGTAAACATCCAGAAACCTGACACATATGATGGTGCTGTCTATAAATTTGATGCATCACTTTCAGGTAGTGTTGCTGATCAATTAGCTGCTGCTGTTGATAAGACATTAGAGGCTGCCGCTGCAGAGATTGGTGCTAAACCTTCACCTCAGAAACGTCCATACAAACGTCAAGATGATGGGACAATTGTATTCACATTTAAGATTAAAGAATTCAAAGAGGGTGAACGTCCGTTTAAATTATGGGACATGAATATGAAACCCATCGTTGATGTACCAAACCTTACGGGTGGCACAATCCTCAACGTAAACTTTGCATTCTACATCTCTGAATACAAAGGCACTGCATTTATCTCATTACAACCCACCCACTGCCAAGTTAAGCATGCTGAAGTCTATGCAGGTAGTAGTGACTCTGGTCCTACGTTTGGTGAAGGTGATGGTTATGAATCAGAAGAAGGCAGTCCCTCTTTTGATGAGTCAGATAACTCTGGTCCCCTTACCGCAGATGATGACTTCTAACTATGGAAATATTTCGTCTAAACATTAAACCATTCTCAACGAATGAAATGCATTTGGGACGAAAGATTGATTCAGCTAAGTATAGAAAATGGACAGCACAAGCAGGCCGTATGTTACCTGACTTGTCGTCCATTGACTTTAGTAAGCCAATCAATGTCCACGCAGATGTCATATTTCGCAGACGCTCATCAGATTTAGATAACATTTGGAAACCACTTTTAGATATGTTGCAAAGACACATCCCGTCATTCAACGACAACAAAGTAGTCCGTATGTCAGCTAACAAATTTGTCACAAAAGATGAAGATGAAGTTGGTTATTACATTCAAATTTACAACTGCAGTGAACGCAATTACGCAAAGTTCCTTGAGGACCACAATTAAGGTGAGCATATGTCAGAATCAGGCTATTTATACAAAGAGTCATGCCCCGCATGCGGTTCAAAGAATAACTTAGCTCGATACGATGATGGTCATGCTCACTGTTATTCTGCTGGTTGTGAACACAAAGAATCACCTACAGGAGGTGTCGTATACAAACCCACCAACCAAACATCTAAGACCTTTAGCCCCATACTAGGAGAAAGCACAGCACTACGTAAGCGTGGTATCCGCGAGGAAACATGTAAGAAGTACGGTTATAAGATCATCCAATACAATAATGAGACAGCCCAAGCGTGTGACGTTAAGCTCGCAGATGGTACATATGTAGCTCAGAAAATTAGGACTCGTGACAAAGACTTTAGGGTCATTGGGAGTCTTGAAGAAAAGCCTCTAGTGGGTATGCATCTCTTCTCAGGTGGTCGTAAGATTGTCATTGTTGAGGGTGAAATTGATATGCTCACAATGTCTCAAGTACAGTCTAATAAGTATCCAGTAGTTAGCCTCCCCAACGGTGTTAGTTCCGCAAAGAAAGTAATAGCAACAAACCTCGAATACCTCAGTAACTTTGAAGAGATTCTTCTCTGCTTTGATATGGATGAAGTAGGGCAGATAGCTGCTATTGAGTGTGCTGATCTGCTCATGGGTAAGAATGTGAAGCTGATGTCTTTACCTTTAAAAGATGCCAACGAAATGCTCTTAGCAGGACGTACTGAAGAACTTATCAATGCCATGTGGAATGCCAAGGAATACAAACCTGATGGTCTTGTATCTATGTCAGACATAATGGAAGAAGCTCTGAAGCCAACGCTAATGGGAGCACCTTGGTTTCTACCCACGCTAACTAAGTGCACATATGGTCGCAGACCTGCTGAGATATACACATTAGGTGCGGGTACAGGTATGGGTAAGACTGACTTCTTTACTCAACAAATAGCATACGACTGTCTAGTACTTAATGTGCCAGTGGGGGTATTTTATTTGGAGCAGATGCCCGTTGAAACCGCTAAGAGAATAGGTGGCAAGATAGCGGGTAAGCAGTTCCACATACCTAATCTTGAAGGTGAAGAACCTCGATGGACTACTGAGGATCTTAGAAACACCCTGATGGACCCTAGGTTAGAGGAGAACCTCACAATGTATAACGCATTTGGGATAACTCAATGGGAATCACTGAAGCCTAAAATCATATATCTAGCTGAGAAAGGCGTGAAGCACTTCTTCATAGATCACTTGACCGCAATGGCAACAGGTGGTGACCGTGATGAGAAGACTGAGTTAGAAAACATCATGAGTGAACTCGCTGGCTTAGGTCAACGCATGGGCCTCATCTTTCACGTTATATCTCACCTTACGACTCCTGAGGGCAAATCTCATGAGGAAGGAGGTCGAGTGACCATCCGTCAATTCAAAGGCAGTAGGGCTATTGGCTATTGGAGTTACTTCATGTTTGGCATGGAGCGTAACCAGCAAGCTGCCTGTCAGGTTGAGAAAACCACAACATCCTTCCGTGTGCTCAAAGATCGCTACACGGGTCAATCTACTGGAACGGTCATTAAACTTGGCTACGACAGTGCAACAGGATGCCTTTATGAACTCCCACAATTAACAACAGAGGAGGCTAACTTTAATAACAAATCAGAGGAATTCTAATGGCTAGATATGCATGGGACATTGAAACAGATGGTCTACTTGATGAAGTGACTATTCTGCACTGTATAGCAATACAAGATGTGGACACAATGGAAGAGTCTTTATACGCTGACCTTCTAGTAATGAACACTCAAGGTACACTTGAGGACGGTGTTGAAAAGTTAATGAATGCTGACCTTCTCATAGGTCATAATTTAATCAAATACGATCACCCTGTCATTAAGAAGCTTACAGGTAAGTCCCTGCCTAAAGACAAGATCTTCGATACATTAGTGGCTACACGTCTCGTGTGGTCCAACATTAAAGATATAGATGGTGGTAAGCCATATAAACTGGGATACCTGTATGGTTCTCATTCACTTGAGGCTTGGGGTATCCGTTTGGGTGGGCAGTTGAAGATGCAATACCATCCCGTGATGGACCCTGCACAGCCCGTATATGATCCTTCAGTTAAGAATCCTAAACGAGATCCCCGCTGGAAGGGGAGTACCTTCACAGCGATGATGGGTGAGTACTGTTTACAAGATGTCAGAGTGAACACTGAGTTGTTCCTGCGTCTTGAGAGACAGATTAAAAACTTAAACTATAGCGAGTCTATTACATTAGAACATGAAGCTGCTTGGTTATTAGCAGATCAAGAGCGTAATGGTTTCAAGTTTGATGAACGTAAGGCTCAGTCTTTACTTGCAGTACTATCAGCACGTAGAGAGATCATCTACGACCAATTGATTAACACTTTCAATGGCTGGTATAAGTCTGATGGGTTGGTAGAACCTACACGTACCTTGAATTACAAGAACCCACTAACACCCTCAAGGGTCATTGGGGCTAAGTTCACTAAGATCACATGGGTAGACTTCAATCCCTCATCACGCTTGCATATTATTAGAGTGCTTAAAGCGAGAGGGTGGGAGCCTATGGAGTTTACCCCCAGTGGTGAAGCCAAGGTTGATGAGACAATACTTAACAAGATGAAATTCCCTGAGGCTGCTTTAATGGCTGAGTGGTTCTTATTACAGAAACGCTTGGGTCAATTATCTGACGGGAAACAGGCTTGGTTAAATGTTGTACATCGTGACGGGTACATACGTGGTTCTATTAACCCAAACGGGGCAGTAACAGGTAGAGCAACACATAGTTTTCCTAATGTGGCACAGGTTCCTTCCTGTAGTGCTACATATGGCTCTGAGTGTCGTGAGTTATTCACGGTTCCAGATGGTTGGGTACTATTTGGTTCTGATGCATCTGGCCTTGAGCTTAGATGTCTAGCAGAAGCTATGGCTATCTATGATGATGGTGCTTATATAGACACTGTGTTGAATGGTGATATACATGTAGCCAATCAAAAAGCCGCTGGTTTAATGACCAGAAACGAAGCAAAAACCTTTATATATGCATTTTTATACGGATGTGGACCTGAACTTACAGGATCACAAATTGGATGGTCTGAAGAGGAATATCTTGGCTGGAAGGCTAAGGGGCTACACCTCAAAGTCCTAGCTCGAATCAACAACTTCAGGGGCAGACAGTTACCCTCTAAACCACCTCTAAGACTCTCAAGTAAGCTACGTGACGTTTTGTGTAACACAATGAAGGGTGAGCAAGTCCAGAAGAAATTCATGAAAGGACTACCTGCTCTTAAGCTACTCATAGACGACTGCAAACTCCTCCACAAGGAACAAGGTTTCATACGTGGTCTGGATGGTCGAAAGATATTCACTAGAAGTGGACACGCTGCATTGAACACCAAACTGCAAGGTATGGGTGCTCTCATATGTAAAGCATGGATTGTTGAAGGTGAACGTCTCGCTCTTGAAGCTGGCTACAAACATGGTCTTGACGGTGACTTTATGCAATGTGCATGGGTACACGATGAAGTCCAAATAGCTTGTAGGACACGAGAAATAGCAGAGCACTTTGGTGAGCTATACCAAACAGCAATGAGAAATGTACAGGAACGCTTCAACTTTAGTTGTCAGTTAGATACTGACTTCAACATAGGGGCCAACTGGAAAGAAACACACTAACCAAAATAGGAAACCACTAATGTCTAAAGTTAAAAAGCTGGGTCTCTTCGACCTTGATATCTTCGTCTTCCAAGCTGCTGCAGCATGTACCCATCCAGTAACACTCCAAAATGGTAACACCTTTATCTTCAAAGCTATGGACGCTGATGCGGCTATTGGTGTTGTACGTGATCGTGTGGATGCCATTACAAAAGAGCTTAAGTTGGACATGGCAGTGCTGTGTATAACGGACAAGATCAACTGGAGAAAGGGTGTACTTCCAACGTACAAGTTCAATCGTAACAAGACTGATAAACCAGAGGGTTTGGACTACATCAAGAATGCTCTACGTGAGCATTATGAGGTCATACTGATGGACACTCTTGAAGCTGACGATGTTATGGGAATCCTTGCTACTAATGAGTCCTATTGGCCTGAGTACAGGAAGATCATAATATCTGAAGACAAAGACATGAAGACCATACCTTGCTGGTTATTCAATCCAGCTAAAGATGTACAACCTTGGATAGTCACTGAGGAGTATGCAGACAACTTCCACCTTATGCAGACCTTAGCTGGGGATGTAACAGATGGGTACTCTGGATGTCCCGCAGTAGGAATGGAAACTGCTGAAGAAATGCTCAAAGAACAAATCATGTGGGAACCCTATGAACACACCTTCAAATCAGGTGCACGTAAGGGTGTAACCATCGACCGCTGGGGCAAAGTTCCTAGTCCAACACCTTGGGCCACAGTCGTTTCATGTTTCGTGAAGGCTGGTCTGGGTGAATCTGCAGCAATAGTTCAAGCACAAGTAGCTCGAATCTGTCGTGATACTGAATATAACTTTAACAAACAGGAGGTTGCCCCGTGGCTACCAGTAAACAAAAATTATTAAGTTGGACTGGCGATACTAAGGGTATCTATGTCGGTGATTATTATTTTATAGATCTAGAAACCTCCAGCTTTAAGGATGCTAATGATGATGTCCGTCTCTCAATCTTAGGTTGCTGGGGTCCACCTGTAGAGGTATCAAGTTCACCTGAAATAGGCCAGCCAGTTCAACCAGAACCAGTGACCAACCCAGAGTCACAGAATGTTGTTCCTGAGGTCATGAAAGACATGACTGAACGTATGATCATGGGCATTAAAAGCTATGGCGTACCATTACAAACATTCAATGGTAGAAGTCCATTACAGGACCTTTACGAAGAACTCCTTGATGCGGCTTGTTATATCAAGCAAGCCATAATGGAATCAGAAAGACTAACTAAACCATCTAACCAATAAGAGAACCTATTCATGAACATTTTCACGATGAGAAACTTCAATAGCATTAATCGCAATATGCACACTGCAATCCAAGGTCTTGAAGAAGATTTAGAGAGACTTGAGGCAGAACATGAAAGGCAGTTATCTATCATACATAGGGCTGAAAATGCCATTTTAGAACTGAGTATATCCAAGATCGCAG
>Ga0070747_1000107_pt1 | contig 38973 bp, 44 predicted proteins | sample VirMetDEL_Mar_31_FD_77321 | JGI IMG/M metagenome (GOLD analysis project Ga0070747, IMG submission 77321) | Aqueous microbial communities from the Delaware River and Bay under freshwater to marine salinity gradient to study organic matter... | ecosystem: Environmental > Aquatic > Marine > Coastal... | reverse complement strand
TACTTAGAGTCTCAACTAGTACCCATTAGGCAAGACTTAAAGATCATACTTAAACATTTACTTGGAACTAAAAATGACTAGCCGTAAGACTAATGATCAGCTAATTAAAGACATTATCACTTCTAAAGATAATCTTAATAGGCTTATGTTAGTAGAATGGTTTGATCCTTATGATAACTCAGAAGAAGTAACTATAGCTGACTTAGATGTACAAAAGGCTGTCTATGAGTCCTGTGGGTTTCTTATGGGTATATCTAATGATCATCTAGTTGTAGGTTATAATAAGGATATGAGTGAGATAGGCAAGTACAAGGGATATGGAGCTATTCCATTATCTCTAATTATTAATGTACATATAATGGATAGAAATTGTGACTAATATGGACGTACTAAATAGGTTTCCCTGGACTATGGCAATGATGGTAGTAGCAGGATGGTGTTTAGCATACTTTATTTGTACACCCTGTAACTAAGGAGAAACAGAATGGAAATGATAATGAACCAGAGTTGGTTCCAGATAGCAGGGGAAGTCGTACTGATGTTTACAGCTCTAACAGGAGCTTTGCCGGACAGGTTTGTGAATAAAATACCTGTATTAGGTAAACTCTGGCCTATATTTAATTGGTTAGCTGGTAATGTCTTTAATAACGTCAATCATCCTAAAGGGATGGCTGCATTACAAGAAGTAGAAGATGAACTTGATAAAGCTAAGGCTGAAGTTAAAACTCGTACTGGTGTTACTGCTGTCCTTGACGGGATGTAGTATACTACCACAGATGGTTGCACCTACGGCTAACTTTGGGTTAGGACTATACAATGCTGACTCATACTACTCTAAAGAATGTCTGTGGTATGAGCCAGTACAACTTAGTGCTGAGACTAAAGAGTGGATCACTAAGAATAATCCTACAGGTGTAGTAGTAAAGGATTTAGCTAAGATAGCTAGAAATAATGATCTCTATAAAGAGGTATGTAAATAATGAGTAATGGGACCGTAAATGAGCTAGGTGAACTACATGGTATCATCGCTAGGACACTCACAGATCAACTTAAAAATGGCATAACTCAGGTAAGTAAAGATGGAACAATTGAAGTCATATCTGCTCCAGCATCCGTTCTCAATGTGGCTCGTCAATTCTTACGAGACAACAACATTGAGTGTAGTGGGGCTACTAACGCTGACGTAAAAGCACTAACAGAAAGTCTACCCTTTGAACCAGAAGAATCAGTTAGACCACATTAAAGAAGATTTCAGGAACTTCTTATATATTGCTTGGAAGCATTTGGCCCTACCAGATCCTACTCCAATACAATATGATATCGCAGAGTACCTACAACATGGACCCAAACGCCTCATTATTCAAGCTTTTAGAGGTGTAGGTAAGAGTTGGATTACCTCTGCATTTGTCGTATGGAAGTTACTTGTTGATCCACAACTTAAATTCTTAGTAATCTCAGCATCCAAACAGAGGGCCGATGATTTCAGTACCTTCACAAAACGTATTATCCACGAAATGCCAATCCTCCAACACCTACGAGCACGAGAAGATCAACGTAACTCCAATGTGGCCTTTGACGTTGCTCCGTCTCGTGCTTCCCATGCTCCTTCTGTCAAGTCTGTTGGTATTACTGGGCAGATTGTCGGTAGCAGGGCTCACATCATTATAGCAGATGACGTAGAAGTACTTAGTAATGCCCTAACACAGACTATGAGGGAAAAGCTAGGTGAAGTAGTAAAAGAATTTGATGCGGTAGTCATGCCTAAGGTAGGACGTATAGTATACCTAGGAACACCCCAAGTAGAAGAGAGCCTTTATACTAATTTACAAGAACGAGGGTATCAGTGCCGTATATGGCCTGCTCTAAAGCCCTCAGAGAGACTCACAAGCTTCTATAAAGAAAGGTTAGCTCCTTTCATAAGTCAGATGGATCTGCCTATAGGAGACCCTACAGACCCTCTGAGGTTCGATGCATTGGATCTAAGTGAACGTCAGGCTTCCTATGGTAAAGCAGGATTTGCTAGACAGTTTATGCTGGATACAAGTGGTGAGGATGCATTACGATACCCACTGAAACTAGAGGAACTGTTAGTAGTACCACTAGATATAGATAAGGCTCCAGGTAGGATACTATGGGCTAAAGGTGAGAGAGATGATAAACTCAATGCCGTAGGACTCACTGGTGACTACTTTTATAAGCCATTTGAGGTATCTAGTGATTACTATGAGTATTCTGGTAGTGCCATGCACATAGATCCTAGTGGTAGAGGACAGGATGAGACAGGATACTGTATCACTAAGTTTCTTAATGGTATGGTGTTTGTATTAAAGATAGGTGGGTTTAAAGGTGGTTATAGTCGGGATACGTTGAAACAACTTGCTCAATTGGCTGCTGAGTACAAACCTAACATCATCGAGATAGAAGATAACTTTGGTGACGGTATGTACACTCAGTTATTCAAGCCAGTACTGCATGAGTACTATCCTTGTACTGTAGAAGAGATAAAACACAACAAACAGAAAGAACATAGGATACTAGATGTCCTAGAGCCCCTAATAGGCACTCATAAGCTTGTTATAAGCTACTCAGAGGTTCTGAGGGACTATGAGGAGTCTAAGGAGCATCCACAGAGACAATTGTTCTATCAGATGACTAGATTGACCCGTGATAAGGGTAGTCTTCAATATGATGATAGAATTGATGTCCTTGCTATGGGTGCTGCCTATTGGACCGAACAAGTACAGGCCAATAGAGAACAAGAGTACCAAGATAGGAGGAGCAATGAGATTGAAAGAGGATGTAAAGAGTTTATGAGTTCCGTTAACGAAACTATGGAGGATGAACATGTGTGGGTGAAGGTATGATTTGGTTACTAATGATAATCCACCTAGGGGGTGATCCTGTATCTGTAAGACATGCTGAAATAGGTCAAACTTTTCACAGTGAGCAAGATTGTATTAAACGTATGAGAGAAATATTTCAACAAGCTGAACAACAAAAGCAACCTGTGCCTGTTGAAGTTAACATGGGATGTGTTGTATTTAATGCTAAAGGAGCTTAATGAAGAACTATGTTGAAACCTGTACTAGTTGTATCTTAAAAGATGCTCAAATAGAGATGCTAAGACTAGAAATGGGTGAATATAAAGCTAAGTATAAGGAGGCTATTGACCGTGCCAACAAGTACACGAAAGACGATCCAGAATATAACCCCACTTAATATTAAGAAAGTACCTAAAATTAAACAAGTAAAGGAGCCTAAAAATGAAAGCAAAGAAGATATCAGGAGACTTGGCAAATGGGGGTTTCAACTCGACCCTTGGGATGCGTAATCCTACCCCGTCAGCTAGTAGTCCTCCAGGTAAATCACTAAAAGGACAAGGAGTTTCCAAACTGAGTACTAGAATGCCCTATGATTCCTCTAAAGGAGAGATCAGGGACCATAAGGGGCTGTAGTATATGCCTAAACTAAAAGGATATAAGAATCCTAAACCTCGTAAAGTAAAGAAAGTAGTTAAGCCCAAACCTACAAAGGGTCTATGAGCTACTGAGAGACGATATAAGGCCATGTTATGTTTTACCTATGGGTTACTATGGGTTACATAATGTGGCCTTAGATTGCCTATGAAGGACTATTAAATACCCCCAGTTATCCTAGTAAGGTTAAATACCCCCACTTAACCTATAAGAGAATAATTTGTTACAATAATGTGAAGTGGTACGTAATATGGTAAAGACGAAAAATTCCCCCCATAGGCCCTGCCAAATAATTGACACGTCACTTAATTGACACGCCAGGATATTGACATGTCAAATAAATGACTCATAGTCCCTGCAAGTATCATGCCAGTCGGGGCCTGCAAGTATTGTGCCAAACTCATAGGCACTATCAGGCCTGCAAGTATCATGCCATTACTAATAGGCACTGAGGCATGCAATTATCGTGCCAAACTCACAAGGCCTGTTAGTCCTGCAAGTATCGTGCCAAACTTGGGGTGTATACTAATAGTCACACCGAGTTATTATGCGTATCTATTAGTAGACAGCATACTAATAGTCACACAAAACCTGGAATTTATCTAAAAGTATACATGAGTTATCTAAAAGTATGCACGTTTGTTTGTTGTTACCTATATTTATTTTTTTAGTTTATACATGCAACACTCATACCATAACCAATAGGCACTCATACGTCAACAAGGACCACAGCACTATCAATTGACTAGGAAAGACGGGAGGAAAACCGTCAATATTTATCAAGTGCCTCGTATTGCCATATGATTAAATATAGGTGCAAGTGGTAGCACTTTATTAACTATGAAATCTGGGAGTCTGGGGAGTGTTGGGAGGTCCTGAGAAGTATTAAAAGGACTATAAATATATTTATTTTTTTATTGATTATTATCTTGACTTTGTTTCTTACTTATTGCTAATATTAGACATTATTAATTACTAATGAGGAATAAACACAATGGCATACTTAAGAGATGAGAGTGATTATAAAGGACTATTCAGAGATTGTACAACGGTTAAGCAAGTCAAGGAACAAGCGATTAAAGCTTTAAAGTGGCGTGATAAAAGCATATACGAATATGAGAATCAAGCGACTGATATTGCAAGAGGACACCAAGCTATGATTGAGCAACTAATGAATCAAATCTATTAATAAAGGACTAAAGACTATGAACTACTGGACTAGACTTAAAAGAGGTTATGATTTAAAGGTTTATGAGATTGTAATATTCTGGACTATAGCATCCTTTGGTGTTTATGTCTTAACTTTAGGGATTGTATATGCTTTGGAGGTCCAATGTTAAATCAAACTGAATTAGATGCATTGGTTCCTACCTATGTCTGTGAGGACTGTGAGGGGACTTTAGACCGGACCGGAAGTTATAATAATAATCAAGATGTATGGTTGATATGTAAAGATTGTAAACGAGAGTTTGCTTTCAATCCTATAACCCAGAAATGGAGTCGATTGTACTAATGAATAAACTACTTACAAGTAACACCAAGATAGATAAAACCTTAAAGCTATTCCCGAACTATGAAGCTTCCATACTTCAATTATTACCATCTAAACATGTTTGTGATAATCCCTATTATAAGAACTGTATTTCTAATTGTTTATCCTTTAAAGGCTTTGCTAAGGTCTACCCTGAAACGGTTATCAAAGGGAGGAAAAAACGAGTTGATTTATTATTATCTGATACTCCATCTTTTATGTTGAAGCTTGAAAAAGAAATAAATAATCAAATTAAGAGAAGTTTAAAGAAGGGGAAGGAGTGTTGTATTAGATTAAATGGGTTTTCAGATATCGACTGGGACAATGAGAAGTACTTTATTAAAGGAAGTGTAATATTTAATCATTTTTACGAGGTCCAATTTTGGGACTATACAAAGAGTCTTGAAAGACTAAAAAGCAATCCTTTCACCAACTACCACTTGACTTATAGTTATATAGATGCGACTGAGACTCAGCCTAGTAACATCAAAGAATCATTGGAGGCGTTAAGGCTTGGTTATAACGTAGCAGTTATACAAAAAGAAAAAGATAGTTGGGAGGTCCAATTATTAAAAGATAAGTGTTCTTCTTTTACCGATGGTGATATCAGTGACTTTAGATGGTTGGATGATCATCAAGGGGATTCACTTGTAATGCTTAAGGAGAAAATATAATTATGAATGTTTTATCATTGTTTGATGGATGCAGTATGGGATTAGTCGCTTTAAAAAGAAGTGGTATAAAAGTGAATAAATATTATGCGAGTGAATTAGATAAATATTCTGAGGGCGTGAGTAAGTACCAGCACCCAGAAGTTATAAGACTAGGAGACGTTAACAATATTGACTTCAATTCCCTCAAAGATATTGATTTAGTAATAGCGGGTTTTCCTTGTCAAAATTATAGTGTTAGTGGTAATGGTAAAGGAATAGAGGGAGAAACGGGAAGTCTATTCAATAAAGTTATTGAGTGCTTAACTATTATAAAGCCGAAGTACTTCCTTTTAGAAAACGTCAAGATGAAACAAGACCACGAAATGATTATTAATGAGTTATTAAAAGAGACGGTAGGGGAGTTTTCAATTCATAGGCTCAATAGTTCTTTAGTATCGGGCCAAAATAGACAAAGACTTTATTGGACTAATATTCCAATGCTACACACCATTAAAGATAAAGGAATTTTGCTTAAAGACATTATTGACTCAGGGCATGTTGATAGAGATAAAAGTTATTGTGTAGATGCAAACTATCATAAAGGGGGAAGTCTAAAACAATACAAAGAGAAGAGAAGGCGACAATTAGTCTACACCGACTTTGACCTATTTGAAAATCCTAAGAGGTCTGCATTAGGTCTGATTCACCTAGGAAATATCAATATTAAAGGTAACGAGTCTATTAGAAGGTTCTATTCAAAGGAGGGGAAATCCTCAACTATAACTACGAGTCAAGGAGGTCATCGACAACCTAAATACTTAGAGAAGGACCACGTTAGGATGCTATCAGTTAATGAGTGTGAGAGACTCCAAACTTTAGAGGTAGGTTATACCGCTATGGGAATAATAAACGATAAGGAGACCAAGATTAGCAATACTCAAAGGTATAAAATGATAGGCAATGGTTTCACTGTAGATATTATTGCTGAGTTACTCAAAGGACTAAAAACTTTCCATAGTATCTTAAATCTTAATGATTATCCAAACCTCAACTCACTCTTTGGGAGATATTAAAATGAAAAATCAAAACAACTATAGATACTTAGTGAAACTTCCTTTCAACCAAAGGACTAAAGACTTTGTATCTTGCCTCAGGCACTTTGGAAAGTTTGGAGGAGGCTTTACAGTAGTTCAAAGAGGGAGCGGTAGTCGAGCCCCTCACAAACGTAAAGACGGATTAGACTTAAGACACTATGATCAGTCCCTACCTCTAAAATATGCTGAAACTATCAGGATATATTTAAATTTTAAATAGTACTATCAAGGCCTTCAATTCATTTTGGAGGCCTTTATTAGTTTTATTTGATATTTAGGGTAGGGATAGGCACTATTTAGGCCTACGCCTAGAAGGTCCTGAGGGGCCACAGATTGAGACTTGATTAAAAAGGGGAGGATAGTATTAGACTAACATTTAAACACAGCCCAAGACCACCTCAGAGCCACTGAGGATGAGTGTCAAATATCTGACTGATTAGTCAAGGACTTGACACCTATGTCAAGATAGTGACGCGTCAAAGATATGACTGTCAAATTAGTGACATGTCAATATAATGACTGTCAAATATATGACTGTGCGTCAAATAAATGACAAATCTAGAAATGGGTAAATAGTAGCAAAATAGACCACCAATATGGTTGCCATTTTACTTTTTCAACCTGGATAGTTTTAGTTTGAAATCAAGATGGTTGTAAATAACCATTTCTAAACGAGTATCATGAGAAAGTACGATTCTCTATATTAGTATACTATTAGTACTAATAGACCTATACGTTACTTTTAGTTTTTATTAGTGGTTATAAGTGTTATTAGTACTATGAGTCAATAATAGTTCTTGACAGTACTATAAGTCCTTGGTAGTCTAACAGTAGAAGATCAATCAACCTTAAAGGAGACGGATAGAATGCAATTCAAACTTAACAAACTAAAGTCAATGAATAAGAATCAGTTCCAGCCTGTTGAGCAGATCATTCAGCATGTAAGGTGTGATACCTGTGATAACAGGGAGACCTCAAGGATGTCTACAGGGTTCACTCTCAGAGGCTTCCAAGTTTGGTGTGATAACTGTGAGATATCCATAGTTCACATGGAGCTGGAGGGTGAGATCAAGGTAGATCCATATCCTCAGGGTAGGTTCAATGAGAGGAATCTACAGGGTAAAGAACGTATTAGTGAGTATAACTTCTCCACTGCTGACTTGGTTAAAAGAAGAGATGAAGAGAATACTAATTCTGGTATTGAGAATAACCTCAGACATAACCACAAGGTCCCAATATATAAAGGATAACACTATGGCTAGTAGTAATTATAAAACCAATGGACTAAACAACGGAACACTCAGTGATCACATATACTCAGTGACCTGTACTTCCTATAAGCACGGGGAAGTTACTAATGTAAATGTCATAGAGGGCTCACAGTTATATAACTATAAGTACTCTAGCAAGCAACGGAAGTTAGTAGTTAGTGATGAGTACTTTGCTGACAAGAAGAAGAAATACTTGAATAGATAAGCAGTGGACTCAGTATTACAAGTATGTTACTATACTAGTATGAACGAGATACTAATAACACTGACATTACTAATACCACCAGCGACTCAGGGTGTACATTGGGACATGGGAGAGATTCATAATCAGATTCAAGTTACGTTCCCGTCTGGTGTACAAGCTAGTTATTCGGCAGTAAGAGTACCATGCCATACTAGCCCTGAGAAACCAGGATGGGCTATCTACCATAGTAAGTCAGTAGGACAGGAACTATGCTATCTCACTGATACTAATTATCCAGTTATGGTGCGTGGTCCTTGGATAACTGCTATAATAAAGACATTTAAAACTAAGGATAAACAATGATAGTCCTAGCTTCAATAGTACTCGCAGCTTTTAGTTCCTTTCTGGTTATGCCTTCATGGTATAAGCATGGCTCCTACAGCCAATACTCCACTCACTCTAGCCTAGAAGAGTGTCAGATAGCCAAACAGGGTATGGATGCAATATGCCTAGGAGACTCTCCGTCTCAGTTGTATGTTAATGATGAAGTAGAATGAGCTGTATATGCTTCTAGTACAATACAGTTATAGTGTTGCTACCTTGATATCAGCCTATTCGGTAGTATTCCAGTGGTCTCCTAGGGTTGGGGTCTTGTTAGGCTTCTTCATGCAGTTTGCTTGGGTACACTACTGGTATACTACGGGACAGCTTGGTATCATACTATTGGATGCAGGGATATTACTCATATACATTATGAGACTTATAAAGTACTGGGGAGATAGATATGAACACTAAGTACCCTATTCATTACTCAGGAGCCTTCACCAAGGCTGAAATAGATGAAATCATAACCCTAGGATATGGAGCAGGTATCTTTGATGCTAAGGTCCTATCCAAGGGTAAAGATGTAGTTAACCATAGCAAACGTAAGACTGATATCTCTTGGATACAGCCCGTAGCAGAGAACCTATGGTTATTTACTCAGGCTGCTAAGTATTTCACCACAGCACCTATAACCATGATGCAAGCCTTCCAGTTCTCTGTGTATCAGAATGGTGGACACTACAGGTGGCATAGGGATATAGGCAATGATAAAAAAGAAGACAGTGTAGTGAATAACAGAGTCTTGGCGGGAGTGTTACAACTCACGAGCCCTAAGGCCTACAGTGGTGGACAGCTCAAGATTGATAGTGGGGATCATATAACTAAAGTACATAAAGAATATGGTATGCTTACAGTATTTCCTGCTGGCTGGAGACATAAAGTTGATCCGGTTAAAAAAGGTGTCAGAAAAACCTTAGTTATGTGGGGGTTGAAGTAGTGTTAAATAGGCAGAAACTATTAGAAGCTGAGATGGTAAAGCTAGGTCTCAAGAGATATAGAGATGAGAATGCTGCTGCCAGAAAGGGGAAACATGAAGCCACAACACCTCCAGGGATTCAGTTTATCAGAAAGTCCGTTGCTAAAGTATCACGCAGCATTGAGGATCTTATCTTCAAGTCTAGTAAAGGGGAACCTCTTAACTACTCAGCTCAAGCACTCGAAAAACTCACAGAACTTGATCCTACTGTACAGGCTTTCCTTGCTCTTAAGGGATGTGTCAATCACCTATCGACACCCGTTAGACTTGTTAAAGTTGCACAAGAGATTGGGGGTTTCATTGAAGACGAGGCTCGCTTTCGCTATTTCCAGAAAACTAATCCAGCCTTGTTTGGTACAATAGTCAGAGACCTATCTAAGAGAACTACTAACTACAGGAAACAAAAGAGGGTCCTAGTACACTCTTCTATGAAGGCTGACATAGAGTGGGGGAACTGGTCCACTACCATCAAGGTAGAACTTGGACAACTACTAATAGGCCTCATAGCTGAAACTACTCTGATCTTTGAGATCAAGAAGTATACCTCCACCAAACAGGAAAGAAGAACCACCTTCATGCTTGAAGCTACTCAGAAGTCCTTAGAGTGGATTGATGGTAAGAACAGTGTCTGTGAGCTACTCAATCCTGTTAAGATGCCGTGCATCATCTCACCTAGAATGTGGACTAATATCTATGATGGTGGATATTACGTCTATACTAAGATGCACTTAATTAAGACTAATGATGTAGCCTATAAACGACAGCTAGAGAGTACAAATCTATCAGAGCTCCTAGCAGCTGTTAATGCCGTTCAAGAAACAGCATGGACTATAAACAAAGAAGTGTTTAGTGTAATGGATTACTTATTCACCAACCAGATACACTGCAATGTGATACCTGAGTTTGAAGAAAGGACAATGCCTAGACCATATCCGAAAGAAGGAACAGTAGATGAACAAGTGGAATGGAAACGAGAAGCAACCTTCATGCATGGAGACAATGTTAGAAGAAAAACCAAACGCATACAATTCGCACAACTTATGTGGATGGCAAGAAAGTTTAAAGATGAAAAAAGATTCTATTTTCCTCACACCATTGATTTCAGAGGAAGACTATATGCTAATACTGCGTTCCTCAATCCTCAGGGGGAGGATAGTGCAAGAGGCTTACTTAAGTTTGCAGAAAAGAAGAAGCTTGGGGATACCGGACTAGCATGGCTTGCTATACATGGAGCTAACTGCTTTGGTGAAGATAAGGTGTCTTTAGAAGATAGGTATGAATGGACTATACATAATGAAAAGTCTATCAGGCAGTGTGGGAGTGATCCTAAAGCATGGCCTTGGTGGATGGAAGCTGATAAGCCTTGGCAGTTTCTTAGTTTCTGTATTGAGTGGACTAAAGCTAACAACAACCCAGAATTTATCTCCTCTATCCCTGTGACAGTAGATGGAAGTTGCAACGGTCTCCAGCACTTTGCTGGTATGCTAAGGGATGGGAACGGAGGGAAAGCTGTCAATCTCTTACCTAATGATGTACCAGCAGACATCTACGATATCGTTAGGCAAGAGGTAGTAAAAAGAATAGAGTTGGATGATAGTGACGGTAGTGATTTATGGAACAATGGTAAGGACGTAAATAGATCTATGGTTAAACGTCCTGTTATGACTACACCTTATGGCTCTACTCTATATGGCATGCGGGAACAGATCTACGAGGAACTTAAGAAGCAGATGGACAAGGGAATTAAGTTCAAGAACATGGATAAGAATAACAGTCTTTGGCCCCATTGTAAGTACTTGGCATATCATATCTATGAGGGCATACGCACTACAGTTAGCTCTGCTCAGGAGATCATGACTTGGCTACAAAGTATAGCTAAGATACTAGCTAAAGAAAATAAGTGCCTGTATTGGACTACACCCATAGGACTCTTAGTCAAGCAGAAGTACATGAAGTCTACTGTCAAACAAATTAGGACAGTTATAAATGGACAAGCTGCTTCCTTATTCTCTAATTCATTTGATGGAGACAAACTTAATAAGGATAGACAGAGTAATGGGATTGCCCCTAACTTTGTTCATAGCTATGATGCAAGTCATTTAATGTTTACAATATTAGGAGCTAGGAGACGGCATGGTATCGAGAGCTTTGCGGTGGTTCATGATTCGTTTGGCACTCATGCTTGCGACATGGAGATACTATCTAAAGTTATTAGACAAGAGTTTGTCAAAATATATTCAGAGGATGTTTTACATAATTTCAAAGCTGAGGTTCAGAAGATGACAGATATCGAGTTGCCTCCTGTCCCTAAATATGGTGAACTGAAGATAGAGGAGGTAATGAATAGTGAGTTCTTTTTCAGCTAATGCTGATGTAGTAAAAGTATCACAGGGTATGATTAAGGTGATGGAGGTCTTAGAGCACTTTTCTAAGCCTGAGAAGTATGCGATTGTTTCGGCTGTATTCAATTGTATGTACAATAACAAGTTTCATGGTAAGAAGACAGTTACAGATTTGATGGGAGCAGCAGATAGTATGCGTAGTGAATGTAAGAGATTGAAAATACCCGAATTCGGGGGAGCAGAACAATTCATTCAAGGAGAACTATAGATGGCTACAAAAGAAAAGAAACAGATCAGAGTTATCGGACCTAAAGCAGCAAGCTGGCCTTGGATTAACAAACCAGAAAAACAACAGAATGGTAGTACTGCTTGGACAATCAAAGTTGTTGTAGAGAAAGAAGAAGCAGAGAAGTACCGTGCTCTTGCTAAACAATATGGGGATGGTATGATTCCAATTAGTAAAGAGAAAGAAAATAAGGTAGAGACGGGTAAGTTTGTAATTAAGTTTAAGCGTAACTGTAATAAGAAGGATGGTGGGGCAATGTCTCCTCCTGGTTTGGAAAGGTTTAATGATGGTAATTGGGAAAAGATTGCACATGATCAAGTTAAGTTAGGTGGTGGTTCAGAAGTTAGTATTGCTTTTAGTCCGTATGCTTGGAGCATGAACACAGGTCAAACGGGTGTTTCATTTTGGTTAGAGAAAGTACGGATACACAAGTTGGTAGAGTTCCAGACTAAAGAAGATGCTATTGAGTGGGGTGATTGTCCTGATGGTGTTCCTTTTGAAATGGCTAAGGTAGCAGAGCCAAAGGATGATGACTGGGATAGTACGGATGAAGATTTCTAGGTCTGTCATGCGTAGAGGTATGACACAGGGGTATAGGAGTGGTTTGGAGAAATCCATAGGGGAACAATTGGCTTCCTCAAACGTCACCTATGCTTATGAATGTGAGAGGATTCCCTACGTTACTAAGGGCCACACCTATACTCCTGATTTCAAAATTGGCAATGTTTATATCGAAACCAAAGGCTACTTCCTCCCTAAGGACAGGACTAAACATCTTCTTCTTAGGGAGCAGTACCCTGATATGGACTTAAGATTTGTCTTCACTAACCCACAGCAAAAACTATATAAGGGAGCTAAGACGACTTATGCAGACTGGTGTACAAAACATGGATTTAGCTTTTCCAAGAGAAGCATACCTGAAAGTTGGATCAGAGAGTTTATGCATAAGGCATGAGCCCTGCCCTACATGCGGTTCACAAGATAATTTAGCGAGGTATGATGATGGACACGCTTTCTGTTTTAGTAATGATTGTAATCATTATGAGCATAGTGATAGTAGCCCTACTAGCAGTAATTCGCACAGACCACAAAAGAATAAAACTGATTTCACGCCAATTGGAGGAGACTTCAAAGAACTACCAAAGAGAAAAATATCGGAATCTACGTGCAGGAAGTATGGCTACAAGATAGGGAAATATAAAGGACAATCAGCACAACTAGCTCCCTTTATTCAGGACGGGGAGATAGTAGGTCAAAAGGTAAGACTTAAAGATAAAGACTTTAGAGTTATAGGTGACTGTACTGGACTATGGGGTAAACACCTATGGTCCACAGGTAAGAAAATAGTAATAACAGAAGGAGAGATAGATGCACTCAGTGTTGCAGAGGCTCAAAATTGTAAGTGGCCTACGGTGTCAATACCAAACGGTGTTAGCAGTGCTAAGAAGGCTATCAGTAAGGACCTTGAGTGGCTTCTTGGGTTTGATGAGATCATCATTATGTTTGACATGGATTCTCAAGGTCAGAAAGCAGCTACACAAGTTTCAGAACTCTTCCCACCAGGCAGATGCAAAATTGCTAGACTTGGAGAGAAGGATGCCAACCTCGTACTCACGCAAGTTGGAGGATCGGACTTAGTAGATGCAATCTGGAGAGCCAAGGTATATAGACCAGATGGTATTATTGCTGGAGAAGATACATGGGACTTGGTTAATGCTGACATTAGTAATAGTGAACACCTTTATCCTTGGGAGGAATTAAATGAACGAACACTTGGAGCTAGAAGAGGTGAGATTGTTACTTTCTGTGCTGGAACGGGAGCTGGCAAGTCCACTACTGTTAAAGAGATTGCATCTTACTTCCTCAGTAAAGGGGAAACCATAGGGTATATCGCTCTTGAAGAGTCTGTCAGACAAGCTGCGATTGACTTTATGAGTATTACAGCAAATAAGATGCTACACTTGGAGAAAGATTTAGATGAAAAATATCGTAGGGATTTATGGGAAGAGGTTTTTGCTGACAACCGCCTTTATCTGTACGACCATTGGGGCAGTGTTGATGTTGCTATTCTTGCAAACAGAATACGCTACTTGGTACGCAGCTGTAATGTTGGTTGGGTGGTTCTTGATCATCTCAGTATTATGGTATCAGGTGTTGAAGGAGGAGATGAGAGGAGACTCATAGATAACATTATGACTACCTTGCGTCAACTTGTAGAAGAACTTAATATTGGGATGTTTATTGTCTCTCACCTAAAGAGACCACAACAAGGAAGGGGACACGAAGATGGTAAACAAGTCACTCTCTCAGATCTTAGAGGGTCAGGAAGCATTGCTCAACTCAGCGATTTCGTCATTGGACTTGAACGAGACCAGCAGTCGGACGGTGAGACCAACATTAGAGTACTTAAGGCAAGATATAAGGGCTCATCTACAGGACTTGCAGGGAGTCTCTTTTACGACACCCAGACCGGAAGACTTAGAGAATGTGGACAACGTGCAATGGCACAGGATAGATCAGATAGACAAGAGGCTTTCTAAAGTAGAGAAGACTATCGAGGTTATCAGCGAGAAGTTATCTAAATTGCACATGGAATCCCGTAGCGTTTTTAACGAAAGGACCTAAACATGAGTCTTGATATAATATTTGATTTAGAGACAGATGGACTACTCGATGATGTCACTAAGATTCACTGTATAGGAATGACAGTAGATGGGGCTCAGGCAGGACAGGTGTTTGCTAATGTGGAGCCCTATGATTGTCTTGAGGATGGACTGGAGATTATGTCAAGTGCTAAGAGTCTGACAGGACACAACATCATTGGATATGACCTACCAGTACTCAAGAAGTTACTGGGATGGACTCCAAGTAAGAATACGGAGATCATAGATACCCTAATACTCTCTAGGCTTTGCCATACTAATTTGTATGAGGTGGATGCTAAAGAGAAAAAGATTGAACCTAAGCTTTGGGGGAGGCATTCCCTAGAAGCTTGGGGAGAACGTATAGGCATTCAGAAGGCTAAGTTAGGTGAAGGTGAGGAAAATGTATGGGATACTTTTACACCACAGATGGCTGATTACTGTGTACAAGATGTGTCAGTTACGGCACACCTAAAGTGTCACTTTGAGGCTTTAGATTATAGTGAAGAGGCTATTAAACTTGAACACGAATTTGCTACAATAATCCAGAGACAGGTAGAGTATGGATTTAACTTTGATGTCAAGAAAGGACAAGAACTATATGTTAGCTTACTTAAACGTCAAGAAACTTTGGGTAGATCGTTACGGGAGCAATTTGGCTCTAGGTATGTATCTGATGGAGAGTTTACGCCTAAGAAGGATAACGCTAAAAGAGGCTACACAGCTGGTGGATCACTTACAAAAATCAAAAGGATTGAGTTCAACCCTAATTCTAGGGACCACATTGCGTGGGAGCTTAAAAATAAATATAGCTGGACTCCTAAAGAGTTTACTCCAAACGGTAAACCCAAGATTGACGAAGGAGTTCTAGGAAAACTACAGCTTCCCAATACAGGAGCCCTTAAAGAACACTTCCTTATTTCTAAACGTATCTCACAATTAGCGGAGGGTAATAATGCTTGGCTTAAATTGGAACGAGGTGGAAGAATCTATGGTTCAGTTAATACTAATGGAGCAGTTACTGGGCGTTGTACTCATAGGAATCCTAATGTTGCCCAAGTTCCTGCCTCCTACAGCCCGTATGGTACTGAGTGTCGTAGGTTGTTTACAAGTGGTAAAGGTATGGTACTGGTTGGCAGTGATGCTGATGGTCTCGAACTAAGATGTTTAGCAGGATATTTAAAAAGATATGATGGAGGGAAATATGCAGAAGCAGCTGTTCATGGCACAAAGCAGGAAGGAACAGATATTCATACACTCAATCAAAGAACGCTTGGAATCGAGTCAAGAGATATTGCAAAGACTTTTTTCTATGCATTCATTTACGGAGCTGGAGATAGTAAACTTGGTGCTATTCTTGGAGGTGGAGCTGCACGAGGCAAACAGGCCAGAGTTAAATTTCTGGATGGAGTCACTGGACTTATGGAGCTTACCACCAGAGTTAAGCAAGTCTTCAGAAGACGTGGGCATCTCATTGGTCTTGACGGACGGAGACTCCACATCCGTAGTGAACACTCTGCTTTAAATTCTTTACTTCAATCTGCTGGTGCAGTACTAATGAAGAAAGCTTTAACTCAGCTAGATAAAAACTTACAGTTAGTTGGATTCGATCCTGGCGTTGACTATGAGTTTGTAGCAAACATTCATGATGAGTTTCAGATCGAATGCAAGGAGAAACATGCAAGAACCATCGCAACGTACTCAGTTGGGGCTTTCCCCTCAGCTGGAGAGTACTACGAGTTTGGATGCACAATTACTGGCACGAGTCAGACAGGATCTGATTGGTCACTTACACATTAAGACTGCTGATGAATTTATTAGAGTCATGCAGATTCTTGTTAAGAACTTAAACAAGAACAATCCATATAGTTCCAAAGACAACAGAAGGGAATACTTTGGACATTATCTTAGTGTCCAGTCATTTGTTTTAGCTTGGTCTAGGAAGTTAACTTGTGAACACTGTAACACTGAGAATCTACAAAGGTCATTACACTTTCACCATGTTGATCCTAAGACTAAATCACTAGACGTTGGAGGAACACAACATGCTTTCCCTAGAAGATTACGAGAGTCACTTAAGTGCCTTTACCTCTGTGAGGATTGTCACTATCAAGAACATATAAAATTAGGAAACTTTAATGACTACTTCAACTTTATTAGTAGACGGGGACGTAATACTTTACAAAGTTTGTTGGGCGGTACAGAAGGAAGTTGAGTGGGACAACAACGAGCTCACGTCTTATAGTGACATGAAAGAACTCAAAGAAACCTTTGAGGCAGACCTGAAGAACTTATTAGATAAAGCAGGATGTGATAAATATATTATCTGTTTAAGTGATCATGAAAATAATTTTAGAAAGAAAATTTACAGCCTTTATAAGGCAAACCGCAAGAGTATACGAAAGCCTCTAGGATATAAAAAATTAGAGGAGTATGTAATTATTAACCATTGTTGTCGGTCTTACGAAACACTGGAGGCTGACGATGTGATAGGTATAGAGATGACTCGTCTACCTATGAATGGACGTAGGGTGTCTGCTAGTATTGATAAAGATATGTTGACAATTCCTGGTGAACATTATAATATGGATAGTGGGACCTGTATTACTGTATCGGAGACACAAGCAGACTACAACTTCTACACTCAGGTACTAACAGGTGACATAGTTGATAACTATAAGGGATGTCCAGGTGTTGGTCCAAAGAAAGCTGCTGATATCTTTAGTCAGACTACGAATGGACAGACGTGGTGGGACTGTATAGCTACAGCCTTTGAGAAAGCAGGTTTAACAGAGGAGCATGCCATACAACAAGCTAGGATGGCACGGATACTCAGAGCTGAAGATTATAAACTGAATGAACAGGAGGTCATACTATGGGAGCCGTCAAACAATTGATGTACTGTGATGAATGTGGACAAGACAAGGAAGAGCACATGGCATACTGTAAGAGTCAAGAGTTGAATGATCAGTGGATGGGTGGGAGTACTGATATCCGTCCCTCTTACTATGCTAAGTATAAGATAGACCCTTGGACATTCTGTATTGAGAACAAGGTAGACTTAGCAACGGGTAGTGTTATTAAATATGTAATGAGACATCAAGATAAGAATGGTGTTGAAGATATTAACAAGGCTATCAAATGCTTAGAGATGATCAGGGAGTACTACTATGAGAAGAGTTGAAAATTTTATGAAGGACTGTGACCAACCTATAGACAGTGAGTTTAACTCAGAGTTATTTAACTTTAGGATGAAGCTTATAGCTGAAGAGTTTATGGAGTTGGCTCAGGCTGGTGAGTCCTTGTCTCTATCTACTATTGATAGTAAAGAAGAGTTACTAATCAGACAGGAGGAATTTCTTAAAGAAATGAGTGATTGTATGTATGTCATATATGGCATGGCAATTACTTTTGGTTGGGACTTGGAAGAAGCTTTCAATAGAGTACACCAGAGCAACATGACTAAGCTCCCCTACACTAAGCTAGATGACGGTAAGGTACAGAAGGGTCCTAATTATGAACCACCTACCTTGGAGGGACTAATCAATTGACTTCAGTTAGAGCTCAAGTAATAACTAGACGTACCTACAATAGACCTACGGACACAGGTTATGAGACATGGGAGGAGACAGTTGATAGAGTTATCCGTCACCAAGGCTGGCTATGGGATAGAGCTTTAGGTAAGCCTAACCCTGAGGGTGTGTACTATCAGACTGTGTGTGCAGAGCTAGAAGAACTACGTCAGCTTATGTTAGACCGTAAGGTAATGGTATCGGGTAGGACACTATGGCTAGGGGGAACTGATGTAGCTAAGAAGAGAGAAGCTAGTCAGTTCAATTGTGCTCACCTGAAAGTGGAGACTATTCATGACGTTGTTGACTCTTTGTGGCTCTTGTTACAAGGTTGTGGAGTGGGTTTCACGCCAGTTGTGGGAACACTTAGTGGCTTTACGTCACCCATTACCATTATTGAAATCCTACGAAGTAAACGTACAAAGAAAGGTGGACATGAAGGAAACAAAGAGTCTACGAATAATGGGACTTGGAGTATTACAGTTGGAGACTCCGCTGAAGCATGGGCAAAGTGTATCGGTAAGATTCTGGCATACAAAGGGAAAGCTACAAAGCTCGTACTCGATTTCACACAACTACGACCCGCAGGTCAACGTCTCGCAGGATATGGATGGATATCCAGTGGGGATGGGCCACTTGCCAAAGCACTGTCAGCTATCGTTCATATTCTGAACAAGAAATCTGGAGAGTTGTTAAGTAAGATGGACATCTTGGATGTTATGAACTGGTTGGGTACTGTGCTGTCTTCTCGTAGATCAGCGGAGATTGCATTGGTGTATCATGACACTCCAGAGTGGGAAGAGTTTGCAAGGGCTAAGGAGGACCTATCAATACTACCTCACCGTGCTCAATCTAATAACAGTGTAGTCTTTTGGAAGGAACCAAGTGACGATCAACTTGAACAACTATTCAGGATCATATCTGAGTCGGGAGGATCAGAACCAGGAATTATCAACGGAGAAGAAGCTAGGCGTAGAGCACCGTGGTTCTCAGGGGTCAATCCCTGTGCAGAAATACTCCTTGGAAATAAATCTTTCTGTAACCTATCCGAAGTCGATATCAGTAAGTTTAGAGACGATAGCGGAGGACTTGAACGAGCAATTTACCTCATTGCAAGAGCGAACTATAGGCAAACACTCGTTAACCTCGATGATGGGATACTACAAAGAACATGGCATGAGAATAATGAAAATCTCAGACTCTGTGGGGTGGGTCTTACGGGGATCGCAACTCGTGCCGACCTCTTTGAATACAACTATAAGCGTCTAAAGAATACAGCAGTACATGCAGCATACTCAATGGCTGATGAGTTAGGTACTCAACGTCCTAAGAATGTGACTACTATTAAACCTAGTGGTACTTTGAGTAAGATCATGGACACTACGGAGGGTTGTCATAAACCAGCAGGGAAGTACATATTTAATAATGTTAACTTTAGTGTTAATGATCCCTTGTTACCTAAACTACGAGAGGCAGGATACCATGTTGTTACTAATCCTATTGATGACAATAATGCACTCGTTACATTCCCAGTAAGTTGGGAGAACATAAGGTTTGATAAAGAAGGAGAGTTATATGTTAACAACGAGACGGCTCTTGAACAGTTGGCAAGGTACAAGCTACTCATGGATTCTTACGTTGAACAGAACTGCTCGATTACAATTTCTTATAAAGAGGATGAAATCCCTGCTATTAGAAAGTGGCTTAAAACTAATTGGTCTAGCTATGTTGGTGTTAGCTTTCTTCCCGTTACTAATAGTACCTATGAATACCTCCCGCAAGAAGTAGTAACAGAGCAGAGGTATAAAGAGTATGTAGCACAGCTCACAGAAGTAGACTTTGGTGGTACTGATTCAGCTTTAGAGATGCAAAATGATGAGTGTGAGTCAGGTGTATGTCCTGTAAAGTAAAAGTTATTTATTCTTAATAATTATTTCAACCCTTAAGGAGACGTTTTATGATAATTACAGGTCAGCTACTAAATGAACTAGAAACCATCTTCAGTCTTGATCGAGTTATGCATTCTAATAGTTGGGATGAAACTAACAGGATAATGGGACAGGTTGATGTGGTAAATTGGATTAAAGATAAGCAAGAAGAACTAAATAAAGAAGCAATTACTGGTGGGGATAGTAAAATCTCAATCAAACATGAATAGATAACAAGGAGGATAGGGGAATGATAGGGTTACTCACAAATATTTTAATGTGTGGAGGAGCACCCAGTATTCCCCCTCCTCCTCCCCCTCCTCCCCCACCACCGCCTCCCCCACCACCCCCAAGTCCTCCAGCCCCGATTGCGTCTGTGGCAAGTGTTGCTAAAACACCAACAGATAAAGCGAAGTCAGCTACTAAGACTAGGACTGCTCGTAGGTCTACTGGTAAAGCACGGTTTAGAACAGGTGGTAGTAGTGGTCCAACCGGATTGAATATAGGTTAACTATGTGTGAACCTATTTCCATTGGTATTGCTATTGGTGCAGCCACTGGAGCTATAGGTGCATCAATTACTGGTGGGGATGTTTTAAAGGGAGCTCTCATGGGTGGTGCTATGGGAGGTGTTACTGGTGGTATGGGTGGACTAAGTGGCGGTGGTATGGCCTCTAGTGTAGGGAGTGTATTTCCTACTGCTGGTATAGGATTGCAACAAGTAGCTTTGTCTGCTGGTGTTTCTACTTCTGCCGTATTTGGAGCAACGGCTATTGGCCTTGCAACTTCTATTGGTAGTGGTCTTTTACAAAACTCTCTGACTCCAGAGTATTCTGGGTATACTCCTATTTCTCAAGTTGCACAACAGCAACAACAGTTTAATTCACAGAACATAGCTACGTCTGGTAGTGGTGGTAGACAAGCAGCAGGGTCATTAGCTCAAGCTATCAAACGATCCAAACAAAGAAAACTAACTCAAGGGGACGTAAGTGATCTTAGTATAGACACTGGTTCTTTTGCTCCAACAGGATTACAATTTGCTTAGTGCATCAAAGAGGTATGAGAATCTATCTAGGGACAGGCAGAACTTCTTGGATAGAGCATGGGATGGGGCAGAAGTTACTATTCCATTTCTACTACCCAGAAATCAAAGTGATAATCAATCACTACCAACACCCTTCCAGAGTATAGGTGCTAGAGGTGTAAACAATTTGTCAGCAAAATTATTGTTGACACTTTTCCCACCAAGTTCACCCTTCATCAAGTTTCAGATAGACGATTTTACCCTAGCAGAACTACAGGCTGAACGTGCTCCGGTAGAAGAAGGACTTGCCTCGATGGAGAGGGCAGTCAATGATGAAGTAGAAGGTAAGGCAATGAGAGTCCCTCTACATGAGACTCTTAGGCACTTGATAGTAACTGGTAATGCTTGTATGTATGTGAATCCTGATAACTCAGTGAGAACATTTCACCTAGACCAGTTTGTAGTACGCAGGGACCCGCAAGGTGAGGTCCTAGATATTATAATTAAAGAAGAGATGTCTCGTGAATTGTTCATAGATATCTTTGATACTCCACCACCCTCAGAAGCTAACACTGAGGCTGATGGTGACGATAAGCCTCTTGATTTATACACTGTAGTTAAGAGAGTGAAGGATAAGTATAAGATACACCAAGAGGTTACTGATAAAATAATTCCAGGTACTGCCAGTATCGTACCTAAAGACAAGAACCCCTACCTAGCACTGAGATTCTCCCGTATTGATGGAGAGGATTATGGTAGAGGATTCGTAGAAGAATACTTAGGAGACTTAAGAGCACTTGAAGGTCTCTCTAAGGCTATACTAGAAGGCTCCGCTGCTGCTGCAAGAGCAATCTTTCTAGTAAGACCAAATGGTACTACCAAGTTAAAGACTATCAGCCAAGCTCCGAACTTAGCGGTTAGGCAGGGTAGTGCAGATGATGTCTCCGTCCTACAAATGGAAAAATTCAATGACTTTCGTGTTGCACGAGAGACAATTGAAGCCACTGAAAGAAGACTCGCAGCTGCGTTCCTGCTTAACCAAAGTGTTCAGAGAGATGCTGAACGAGTCACAGCAGAGGAAATAAGATTCCTTGCTAATGAACTTGAAACTTCACTTGGCGGTATCTATAGTTTACTGTCTCATGAACTTCAATTGCCCCTAGCTAAGAGAATTATCTCAAGCTTAGAGAAGCAGAAGAAGTTACCACAGTTACCTAAGGGTACTGTAGAACCTGTTATCGTTACAGGATTTGAGGCACTAGGCAGAGGGAATGATGCAAACAAACTAGCCACAGCTTATCAAACACTAGCGTCCATCTTTGGACCTGAGGCTGTAGTTACATACACCAACATTCCTGATGCTATCAAACGTATCATGACAGGATTTGGTATTGATCAGAAAGGTCTGATTAAACCAGCAGAACAGGTACAACAAGAACAACAACAAGCCCAACAAGCACAGCAACAGGCAGAGATGATGAAAGCAGGAGTCCCTAATGCTGTTACGCAAGGTGGGGAAATGATGAGGGAACAACAAGGTAATGGTCAATAAGAATACAGAAGCTAAAGATAAACAAAAGGAAAAAGACAGGGTAGCACGTTCCGTTACCAGTAAGAAAGAACTTAAAGATATTGAAATCAATAATAAGATCCTAAAACAGGAAGCTAACGTAAGTACTGTAGGCTCATTAGGAGCTACCAAGACTACTATCCAACTCCGTAACGGGACTATTAAAACCACATACGGAGAGCGATATGGCAACCCAACTAAAAATTGAAAATGAGGTAGTGGATCAACCAGGCATAGATGAACACAACCAAGAGATGATTAACTTGGTAGACTCTCAGGACATAGAGACTAGTAAGCCAGAGATCAATGATGGTGATAAGTTTGGTGGTGATTACGATAAACTTAAAGCAAGTTATGATCAGCTTGAGTCTAAGTTAGGGCAAGCCAATAGGACAGACCCTATATCTCAACCAGAGTCAGACTTGAGTATACCCCAAGCCCCTGATGTAGCTGAAGGAACCTTTGATATTGCTGCCTTGACTCAGGAGTACAGTGCTAATGGTCAGTTATCTGAGGATAGCTATAAACAATTGGAGGCTGGTGGTGTCACTAGGGCTATTGCTGATGATTACATCGCAGGACAGAAGGCACTAGGTCAACAGATTGGTAATACTGTCAAGTCAGAAGTAGGTGGTGAGGCAGAGTATGGCAACATGGTTGATTGGGCTAAGGCTAACTACTCACAGGATCAGATCAGAGCTTATGATACTGCTGTTAATAGTGGTAACGTAGAGATGGCTAAGATGGCTGCTAAAGGTTTACATGCAGATTATCAAAACGATACAGGACAAGAAGGAAAGGTCTATGGAGGTAAGACTCCTAACCCTGCTGGACATGCAGACGTATTTCGTAGTAACGCTGAGGTGACTGCTGCGATGAAGGACCCACGTTATGAGCATGATCCAGCCTTTAGACAAGATGTATTAAACAAGTTGGACAATTCAGATATCTTCTCACAAGGAAGACTATAGGTAGCAAACGCTATAAGTATTTACACAAGTAAACGAAGTCCCGCTGAGGTGGATAAACTCCAGTTGAAAGTTAAAGAAAGTATAGCAATTATGTTAGATACTTTTTATTAATTAAAAACTAGGAGATTTATATGTCAGTTACTGACACTACTGCCCCCGTCTTAACTATGACGAGGTCAGGACAAAAAAACTCTGCTGGTGATTCCTCTGCATTATTTCTTAAAGTATATGCAGGTGAAGTTCTCACGGCCTTTGAACAAGCTAGTGTGACTATGGACAAGCACGTTATCCGTAGTATCTCTAGTGGTATCTCAGCACAGTTTCCATTAGTTTGGAAGACTGCTGCTACTGAGTATGCCTACATCAATGGGTCTGGTAACACAGGAACCACTGGTATTGAATTAGATGGTACAATTATTCACAAGAACGAGAAGGTCATCTCTATTGATGGTCTCTTGTTGGCAGATCATTTCGTCAATAACCTTGATGAGGCTATGTCTCACTTTGAGTTACGCTCAGTCTACGCTAAGGAAGCTGGTATTGCCTTGGGTACACAATGGGATCAGAATGTACTACAGCAAGGACTGTTAGGGGCTCGATCATCTACTCTCATTACGAGTGGTAATGGTGGTGCTGTACTCACTAACGCATCTTATGCAACGTCAGGTACTACGTTAGGTAGTGGCTTGTTTGATGCTGCTGAACAACTAGATGAGAACAATGTACCTGAGAATGATCGTTATATGTTTGTGCGACCTGCTCAGTACTATCTCATGGCTGAGACCACTGACCTTATCAACCGTGACTGGGGTGGACGTGGAGTATATGCAGAGGGTGAAGTTATGAAGGTTGCTGGTATTCACATTGTGAAGACTAATAACCTACCCATTACTAACGTAAGTTCCTCGCAAGTGACTACACATGATGGCAACTTTAGTACGACTAAAGCTTTGGTAATGCATAAGTCATCAGTCGCTACTGTGAAGCTATTGAATCTAGCTGTGGAAACTGAATATCAAATTAAAAACCAAGGCTGGATCATTGTAGCTAAGTATGCAATGGGACATGGCTTCATTCGACCAGAAGGTTGTGTCGAATTTAAAACCTCTTAAGGGAAAGGATATAAATTATGGTTGATATAGCTGATATCCAATCTCTTGCTTTGGCTGCTAATGCTGTTACTAATGTATCGTTAGTACAGCCTTATGCTGATAATGCTACTGTAGGTACATCTTTTGAAACAATCACCAACACTAATGCTGATCAGGTTCTTCCTGTCATTGCTGGTGCAGATATAGATGTAGTATCTGCTTCTGCTGCTGATGATGATGGTTCTACTGGAGCTACGGCTGTACGAGTAACATATCTTGATGAAGAGTTTAATCAATACAGTCAAGATGTTACTATGAATGGTACGACTGAAGTAGAAATGACTGAGCAGAATATTTCCTTTATTCAGAAAGCTGAAGTAATCAGCTCTGGTACTGGACTAGCTGCTGCTGGTGCTATCACCATTGCTGATGTAACTGGTGGTGGTGTTCATGCTGTCATTGATGCAGGTTCTAAAGAGTCAGGTAACTGTACTTGGAAAGTCCCTGCTGGTCACACTGGTTATGTTCATGGCTTCTGGTATGATGTAGATGCTGTAGCTGCTGGTGTTGGTACTGCTGAGATTGCTTTACAAGTAGCACACGCTGAGTCTTCTGGAGTTGCTAATTCAGAGTCATGGCGTACTGTTGCTAAAGTAACTGTAGTAGAGAATGATAATGATATTGTTTCTGCTACTGGTGGGAATCAAAATAACAATGGTTCATTTTCCTTTCCAGGGAATATACCTTTTGTTGTTCCTGCTAAATCTATGGTACGGTTGGCTGCTAAATCGCCAGCTGCTGTAGCCGTTACTGCTGGCTTTAGTATGTCAGTACAAGGCTCAGGTTCTGGTACTACTGTAACAGAAAGTTAAACTGTGGGGAGGGCTAGTATAGACTCCCCTTTTTTTTATAATAAGGAGAACAACTAATGGCAGACACAAGTAGAACTGTCAGTGACATTGCTAGTAATTTGTTTCAGGACAGTCAGGCTGCTGGCAGTATTACTCCACAAGACTTAAGGGACTTCATGGAGTCCTGTCAGGTTAAACAAGGAAGCATTTACATCAGTACAGCTGGTGAGACAACCATTGCAGCACAGGCTAACGTAACTCCTAGCTCTCTTACCAACATGGTAGCAATAGAAACAGGTGGTACGTTTACTCTTAGCACAGCTCCAACAGCTAATGAATTTGATATGAATACAGATGGGCAATTGAGGTACACAGGTACCCCTACTCAGAATGTATTCTTTACAGCTTCAGTAATGTTGGAGATTGTAGCTTCTGCTGTAGACAAAGAGTTAGTATTTGCTGTAACCAAAGGCGGAACTATAGTAACTGGTGCTAAGACTGGTGGATTCTGTCCCAGAATACATACCAACTCAGTACCTATGTCGGTCTCTGGTTTTGCTTCAATGGCTACTAATGACTACTTGAATATATTTGTAGGTAACGTAGATAGCACAGATAATGTTGTTGCACGGATGGCTCAACTTACAGCTCACACAATCTTAACCTAATGTCACATTTTAGTATTACACCACTAACAGAACTAGAAGCAGTCAATGATTTGCTGGCAGCTATTGGTGAGTCAGCAGTCAATACACTTACCAATGTTACTACTGTAGATGTTACTCAAGCTAAGAGAACACTCTCTCAGGTTAATAGAGAAGTACAGCAAAAAGGATGGCATTTTAACACTGAGTGGGATGTCACTTTAAGCCTAGATGATTCTGGGTTTTTACCATTAGCTAGTAACACTATTTCAGCTTACTCCCCTAGTACTTTGATGACTATCAGAGGACAGGGAGATAGTATATTGTATGCTTATGATCTTACTAATAACACGTTTGTTTGGACATCGAGTATTAATGATACGATTATCATTAAGTTGTTGGATTTTGAAGACCTGCCTCAGACTGCTAGGCGTTATATTACAGCCAAAGCATCGAGGGTATTCCAACAAGAGATTATTGGGCAGGTATCAGCAGAGACCGTTAATAGACAGGAAGAAGTAGAAGCTTATGCTGACCTCTTAGATGATGAAGGGGAACGCTCAGGATTTAACGTAGGTTGGGGTACTTTAGATATGGTAAATACGACAAAACTCTACCGAAAGTTATGGTAGCAGATGCCATTAATTTCGGAGCAGATTTCTAATTTAATTAATGGTGTATCTCAGCAACCCCCTACTGTTAGGCTTGCATCTCAATGTGAGGAGCAGATTAATGGGATGGCTACGGTGGCTGAAGGTCTTAAGAAGAGACCACCCATTGAGCATGTTGCTAAGTTAAGCAATAAGACAGATACAGATGCAAAGATCCATTTCATTGATAGAGATGAGAATGAGAGGTATGTATTAGTAACCTCCTCCAATCAGTTTGATTCAGCTTTCACAGATGACTTCACAGGCTCTGAGATGGAGATGTTCAGCTTAGACACATTCACAGACCCTTGGGATGATGCCTTTGGTACAGACTTTGGAGACATACATTTAGATAGAAGTCTTGCAGGGGCAGGTACAGGTGATGCCTTAAGTTATATCACTACAGCTGATGCTCGTGACAACTTAAAGATGTTCACCGTAGCTGACTATACTTTTGTATTAAATAAGAGCACTACAGTAGCTAAGAGTAGTGATGTCAGTGCTGTCAGGAACCCTGAGGGCATAGTATTTATTAAACAGGCCTCCTCTGCTACTACATTTAAAGTCTTCTTAGATGGGACCTCAGTAGGTGCTATCACAGCTGACGCAGATGCTGATACTTTAGTTACCAATGTAGCTAATGCTATGGCTACTGCTGGCTTTATTATTACCAAGTTTGGTAGTAGTAATGTCCATGTAACAAGGTCAGATGGTGCAGACTTTACACTCCATGCAGAAGCTCCTGAGGCTAACATGATAGCCATCAAGGACACTGTAGAAAACTTTACAGAACTTCCAGCACGAACCAAAGATGGATTTATCATCAAGGTTACAGGTGATCCTGGTAGTTCTGCTGATGATTATTGGATTAGACATGAGAATCAATCGGATGAAGATGTAGGGGAATGGATAGAGACCGTAGAACCTGGACTTGCCAATAGCCTAGATCCTTCTACCTTACCATTACAGCTTATCAGAGGAGCCCCAGATCCTTGGGATGATATATTTTCTGATGACTTTGGTAGACCAGACTTTTCATTATCACAGGTTACATGGGACGATAGGATAGCAGGTGATGAAGAGACCTCTCCTGATCCATCCTTTGTCGGAGAAACTATCAATGATATGTTCTTTCACAAGAATAGGTTTGGCTTTCTAGCTAATGAAAATGTGATATTATCAGAACTAGGAGAGTTCTTTAATTTCTATATTACTACTGCTACGGACCTGTTGGATACGGCTACTATTGACTTAGCAGCTCCTACCAATAAGGTTAGTGTACTAAGAAGTGCTATACCATTCAATGAGGACCTATTTCTATTTAGTGACTTTGCTCAATTTAAGTTAACTGAGTTTGCTGCTGGTGGACTTACTCCAACTAATGCAAAGCTCTCACTTATCACTGAGTATGATCATGATAAGAATGTAGTTCCAGTAGTTAACGGCAGGAAGATCTACTTCTCTGATGAGAATGACGGTTTCTCTGTACTAAGAGAGTTTGGTATAGTAGAAGATCTACAAGAAGAAACAGCAGAAAACATTACGTCTCATGTACCTAGTTATATCAAGGGTAAAGGCTTTGAAATTATACCTCATGATGACTTTCTCTTTGTATTATCTGATGAGAACCTACATGAAATATTTATTTATAAGTTCCTATTCCAACAAGGACAGAAGAAATTAAGTAGTTGGAGTAAGTGGCAATTGAAAGAAGAAGAGAAGGTTATAGGGGCTACAGTAATAGATCATTTCTTGTATCTGATCATAGTACGCCCTGATGGAACCTATTTAGATAAGATGTCCTTACAGGATGCTAAGTTGGTAGGACTCACTGAGAGTGCCACACAGCTCCCGTTTAAGGTAATGTTAGACAGACTAGTAGAACTAAAAGGTCACTATAACCCTACTGCTGATACGACTACTTGGACACTACCCTATCCTGATAACTTTGGATCTACCTTTAGAGTAATTCTTGGTCCTATGTGGACTGGTAGAGAAGGGGATCAGGTACAGGGAGTCACTCAACCTACTGAGAGTACACTCCAAGTCTCAGGAGACCTATCTAAGAACACTGCATTTATTGGTAAGGAATACAGATTTCTCTATGAGTTTACTGAGCCTACTATTAAGACTGAAGTGCAAGGTAGATTAACTTCCCTACCAGGAGGTGTTCTTAAGATTCGTAAATGGTCTGTAGATTATTTTAATTCAGGGTACTTTAAGTTACAAGTAACTGCCCCTGGTAGAGATCCATTTAGTCATGTATTTACTGGTAGGATACTAGGTGGCCCTCTCAATCAGATAGGTGTTATACCATTTGAGACAGGTAACTTTAAGAAGTTAATATTATCAGATGCTAAGAATTTAAAATTAGAACTCATCTCAGATTCATACCTTCCATGTGCCTTTACTGGTGCAGACTATGAAGGTAACTATGTAGTGAGGACTGTGGGCAGGAGATAACATGAAGCCTTATCATAGGCAATCTAGGCTAGACGATGCAGCGTACTTATCGTTACACCTAAGGTACGAAGATGAACGTGAAGTGACTACCTTAGGTCATAGTGCAGAGAAAGCCTTAGCTCTAGCCTTTGGTGGTAGTCAGATATGTAGGACTATCATAGATCATAGAGGTAGAGTAGTAGGGATGTATGGTGTAGTCCCATTGACAGAGAAGACAGGACAAGTATGGATGCTAGGTAGTGAAGGTCTCATAGAGATCAAGACTGCTTTCCTTAAACAATCAAGATCGGAGGTGGATGGTATGAATAGTGTATTCCCACATCTCTGTAACTTTATTGACTCAAGAAATGAAGTACATCTTAAGTGGATCAAATGGTGTGGCTTTAAGATAATTGGAGAAAAGGTTATTAATAACGTGAAGTTCTATGAATTTTGTAGGTTAGCATGAGTATACCAGTAGAAGCTTTCTACATTGGATCAGCTCTCTTAAAGACTTATGATTCATACCGTCAGTACGGGAATGCTAATCGAGCTGCCATACAGAGTACTAATAGAGCAGCTAGTATTTGGGCAGCTAATAATGCCAATGCTCCAAAACAACAAGCAGCAGAGAGACTTCAACAGAGCCTAGAATTAATTTCATTTAAAATGGATAGTTCTGTAATTGTTAAATCACTTAGATCACAAGCATCTACAATAATAGCTCAAGCAGAAGGGCAAGGACAGGCAGGATCAAATACGTTACAAAACAGATTGACTAACATTACACGTCAGGCTTGGGATGCAAGACAAAGACGAGAACTTGCTCTTGAACGTAAGCTAATTAATGGTGAACAACGTATCCAGAACATCACTGATAGTACTATCAATGCAAATATCAGGGAATTAGACAATATCTCTGCTGGAGGTAGTGCTGCTGGATTAGGACTATCCTTAGCTGGACTAGCTATAGGAACTGGATTACAAACAGGATTCAAGAAAGATCCAACCACAGGAGAAGTAGTGCCTGTAGGGACACCCGTAGGTGGTGGTCCTTCTTCAGAGCTAGGATAATATGCCTCCAGATATCTTTAAAGTTCCACAACTAAATACACTAGACACAGCAGTAGAGAAACCTGTAAACAAAATCAGTCCCACTCAAGCTATCCTAGACACCACTGCACAGGATCAGCAGTTCTCTGCTGGAGCTAATCTATTATCTAATGCTTTGCAGAATGTAGGAAACTTTGAGAGACAACGTAGATCACATAATGCCGTAATATTAGGTAGGATGGCTGCGTTACAGAAAAAAGATCTTCCTGCTCTATCTCATCCAGATGCACAAATAGAATATGACAAACAGAATGCTGTGTTAGCTGCTAGTAAGTTTGCGACAGGATTTCTGGCAAGTACCAATGAACGAGCTATGGCTCTTGTAGCTACTACAATTGATCCTATAACTGGAATGCAGTTTGATGGAGGACAAAAGGCTGTAACATTTTCCTCTGAGTCTGCCATACAGGTTAAACATTTCTTAGATCAATCAGGTTTTACTCCGTTACAATTAGCTGCTATCCGTCCTACCCTAGATAAAGCTATCCTTAGTGCTGATGATTCGTTTCTAAAATTAAATAACGAGAGCATTACGGACAGTGTTGTAGATACTGGATTCAGTAGTGCTGTAGAATCATTAAGAGCTCGTAAGCAACTCAAGGAACCTTCTAACCAAATCCTTTCTGCGGATACATTTCATGCAGATCTAAATAGTCTGAAGTTAACTCTTGCGGGACATAAGGATGAAGAGGCTATTGAGAGTCAGTTAATAGATATCTATCATGACTTTGCATTACGCAATGACATAGCTCCATCAATATTTGAAGACATGATGAAGAACACGAGGGTTGGTAAGGGAAAGATTACTCTCCGTAGTAGGCCTAGATTAGCTACACAAGTTGAAGCTAGAATTAAAGATTTATATGACAAGAGATTTACTAAAGAAACTAGAGAGGCCCAACAGTCAACTAAGGATCTAGCTCAAAAGGTAGCTCGTAGCACTAGTACCTATTTCAGACAAATGAGAGAGATGGTAGGTATCCCTGGTGGTATTAATAGTATAGATGATTTGAATGCTTATACCCTAGGTAGACATAATTTACATACGCCTGGATCTTTTATAGATACTAATCCTAATTCAGATACTCAGGGTCAACCTATAACCTATGATCCATCACTTGTTCCTACCTCTAAGAAAACTTCTGCTTTTAATTTTATCAAAGCACTTTTAGAGACTGGGGAAATAAATGGTAATCCTACCCTAGCTTCTTGGGTGGTAAGACAGATGAGAGAACATAACACAGCCAAGACTCCTGATACTTTCTTAAGTGATCCTGCCTATAAAGGAATTTTTAGTGCTAAGGATATAAATTTTATACAAGATGGTTGGGATAAACATAAAACTAATATGACGGCTGTAGAAGAAAAAGAAATTGATAGACAAATGAAGATGGCAAACAATCTTATGACTGGGAAGTTTGTCAAAGACACTACTTTCTTTGTTGATGGTCAAAAGATAAAACCCATTGACGCTGGTGGTGGTATGGCTGCGTTTGGTTCTAATTACCGCTTCTCAAAACAAGATCAATTTACTATTGATAATAAAATAAATGGTTTTAGACAACAGTTAGAATCAATAAGGGATGATGACTCCAAGACTGAAAATGACAAGATTGCATTAATTCGTACAGAATCTGAAGCCTTTAGAAGGAGTTTTCTTGTAGGTGAAGATGAAGATAAGAAGGAATCAACGGGTAAAGATCTTACAGAATTAGGCGTACCTGAACTTCCAGATAAAGTTGATTTGACAAAGACGATACCCGTAACAACTAACCATCAAAAAGAATTAAAGGAATGGGTTAGTAGACAGAGTAAGACATCTCCTGAAGTTTCATTGACTACTAAGTTACCTGAGGCAGGTAAAGATGGCTTTGCTAAAGAAGATACTAGTCCAGATCCTAAAAGCAATATGGTTGCCGTGAAGCAAACAGATCAGCCAACTCAACCAGTGAAAACTACTTCAAAAGTTAAACCTAGAGTACAATCAAACATAACTAAAAAACAAATATCCTTTAGTAAACGCCTAGAAAATCTTGGGAAGTCTACCGGACTAACAGGTAAAAATCTTTCAGAAGGTTTAGAACGGTCTGGACAAAATGTTAAAGAAATAGGCCAAGAAATCCTTGAAGGTGTTGGTAATATAACTAAAGGCATCATAAAGACAGGAGAATTTGTGTCAGAGACAGCTAAGGACGCTAAAAGAGGTTTAAAAGAAGACATTGAAAACATTAAAAAGGTTGCTCGTGGGGGTGTTGTTCGTCCTACTGAACCCCCTGTTGCAGGGAAAGTAGTAACGGCAGAACTTGTTCAAAAGATTTATAATACAGAGGAATCTGCCAAGACATCTTATATTAAAAACTTTAATCAAGCTGCAAGTCTAGTTAATACAGGACGTATATCTAAATTACAGAAGGCTAATATTGAGACACTTAAGAACAATATGGACACGTCAATATTGGCTTTTGAGAAAGAGATGAAAACTCTTAACTTAAGACCTTCAGAGTTAGAGAAAATACTTATTGGTATATACTCTGCTGAATCAAGCTTTGGTATTGCTTCTGGTAAGAAGAGAAGTGATGGAAGAGGAGCTACTGGAGAATTACAAGTTAAACCTCAGACCTTTCAAGACGTTATTAAGCAAGGACAGTTTGGACCTACTGCTGCAAAATTAACAGGTTTATCACTGGCTACTCTTAAGAAGGCTTCACTTACAACACTACAGCCACTATTGAATGATCCTAAAATTAATACAATGGTAGCCATAGCTAAGATGTTACAGGGTTTGAAGGCTGAGAAAGACCGAATAGATAGACGTGACAAGAAACTGGAGTCCCGTTAATGCCTTTAGGGTTTAAAGAACAAGCCACAGAGGACGCTATTGGAACAGCTGAGAAACAACAGGAAAAGCTGTTACAAGTTACTAGTCCTGAAACAGGTCTTGTTACACAGTTATCTCCTAATGACTTTAGGGTTGACTATGACGCTATGCGTAGAGTTCGACTACAAGAAGATGTTAGGGAACAAGAGTTAGAGCAACAAACATTATTAGCTGAAAAAGAACAAGTGAAGCGTTCTGCTGCTGAAGCTGAGGCACTCCGTAGGAATGCTCCAGGTGTTCTTAGTCAAATGAATGACACCATCAAAGAGAATGCTCTATTCAAGTCTACATCAGCGGGACTGACCAATGCTATTAATAATACCTCTGAAGCTCTTAATGAGATATTTGGAGTAAAGGATTTTGTTAAGACCCATTTTGGGGTAGAACTAGAGGGTTTAGGTAGTGATGGTGATTTACTCTTTACCCCTGAGGAAACGGGTATGTCTCCAGAGACTACCTTTGAACGAGTTGCTACTGGAATTATTGAGTTTGTTGGTCCGTTCACTCCTGCTGTGGGTGTAGCGTCTAAGGTTACTACAACGGCTCTTAAAGTTGCTGCTAAATCCAGACGTGCTGTTAAGCCTAGTTTAAGAACCAAGTCACCATTGACAAAATTCGGAAAGTTAATGCGTACCAATAAGGTACTAGCAGGTTCTGTAAATGGTGTTCTAGCAGGTATCCCAGTTGATGCCTTAGCTATCAAACCTGAGGATGGAAACTTAGCTGACATCTTAATACAGACACACTTAATCTCAGAGGATAGTACTCTAGGACAGATGTTGAAGGAATTTGTAGGTTTTAATTCAGAGGACTCAAGAGCTATGCAGGGAGCTAAGAGTGCCTTTACTAATGCTGTTGGTGGAATATTAGTTGAGAAAGTAATCCGGTTAATAGGACGTGGTATAGCTAAGGCAAGAAAACCTAAAGAACTAGAAGCTGAAGTAAGAGAAGCGATAGCTGAAGACACAGAGACAATAGCTGATGCTGTACAAAACCTATCACCAGAAGCTAAGAAGGATTTATTTGATGGTCTTCCTGGTGGTGAAGAAACATTAAGAAGAGAACAGTTAGAGTTTGATTTTAATCCTGATGGTACTAAGTCTAACTCACAGGTAACTAGTGAAATACATGCTGCTAGTAAACTACGAGGAGCTAAAAATGAATATAATTCCTCTGCGTCACCTGAACGTAACCTAGAGTCTCTTGATCCTGAGAAATCATTTTCCCCTGACGAACTAGACGACCTTGTAGATGTATTTATGAGAGCTGGTAAAGGGGAAATGAGAGCTATAGATGATCTTAGTATCCCGTTCAATTTGGATAAGGTTATTGGTCCTGAGAGTATGAAGAGATTACTATTTAATGTAGCTGAGGCTATGTCTGATAGACTCCCTAAGAACTTAGATGAGAAAGAACTTGTAGCTGATTTTGCTGATTTTGCAGGAGTATCAGCAGACGAAATGCAAAAGAGTTTAGAGAAGACTGTAGGTAACGTAAAGAATGCTAAGGCTTATGTTGTAGCTGCTAAGGCCTTTGCTATGTTGCGTACTAAGAAAGCTATGCAAGCTGTAGAAAAATACAATATAGATCCTACTGGAAACAATGAATTTCTTATGAGAAGGGCTGTAGTAGAGTCTGCATCGACTGTAGAAGCTGCTAGTGGTCTATCCTACGAAGCTAGTGATCTATTAAGAACCTTTAAGAAGACATCTAGGGGAGATGATTTAGAAGATGTTAATTCTCTTAGGACTCAAATTGCAATGAGAATACTCTATCCAGATGTGAAAACAAGTGAAGCACTAGCATCTCAAGCAAGTAATATCCAGAGAATAACCAAGTCACTGGATGACCAAGCTACTAACTTTGAGAAAGAGGGTAGTCAACTAACAGATGCTGGCAGAAACCAAGAACCTCCAATAAGATTTTGTGATATCTAATTATGGCAAAAGACGTATGTATACCACCTACAGGAAAATTAGACGATCTTGCTAGACAGCAACTAAAGACTACGGTTTCTGGTGATAGTAAGTCCGTTAGAGCAGTAGCTTCCTATTTTAGAGATAGCCTATTCGTTAGATCAAAGAATGCATTACTTGAAATCTATATTAATGGCTTGCTTTCTAGGCCATCTACTTTTGTATCTAACTTAGCAGGGACTGCTTTTTCTATAACTTCCTCCATTTTTGAAAGGGGCTATGCAGCATTAAGAAACGCAGGTAGAGATGAAATGGGTGGTGTATCGTTTAAAGAAGCTAATATCTTAGCTAAGGGGATGATGGATGCGGTCCCTCAATCACTTAAAAAGTTCGTTGAAGTAATGAAAGCCGACACATTTGAGGCTGTTGCAGCTAAAACTGACTTTGTAAACCCAAGAAAAAGAGCAGTATCAAGTGAAGCTTTTGGAGCAGGAGGAAATGTTGCCAAGTTTATAGACTTTGTAGGGGATGTAGTTAACTATCCTGGTAAATTACTACTTGCTTCTGATGAAGCTCTTAAGATGGTTAACTATGCAGGACAGAAAAATGCTCTTATACACAGAGAAGCACTAAGAAGACTAGGTAGAAACCCCAAGACTCTTAATGATTTTAATCAAGTCCGTAACATTACCAGTGAACTGAACGCTAATACCCCCAGAGAGATACGAGAACAGGCTCAAGAGTTTGCAAACATCAACACATTCACGAATGATTTACCTGATAGAATTGAAGTAGATAAGCTTACCAAAAAAAGAATAGAGAAGACGGGCTTCCAGAAGGGTATCAATCAAGCATTACAGAATGATCCTACGGGACTTGGTAAAGTATTCGTTCCTTTCTTTAAAACTCCAGTACAATTACTTAACTTTGTAGGACAGAGAACCCCTGGACTAAGAAGCTTTAGTCAAGATGTGGTTTCTGCGATGAAGGGAGAGCAGGGACTTGCTGCCCAACAGCTTGCAGAGGCTAAGTTAGCTACAGGATTAACGCTTTATAGTGCAGGTATAGGCCTTGCTATGTCAGGTCTTATCACTGGAGCTGCCCCTACTGACCCAGTACTAGCTCAAAGATGGAGAGATGCTCAAATACAGCCTAACAGCTGGTATGATTCTGAGACAGGACAGTATACTCCTATTAATAAGGCTGATCCAATTTCAGTCTTCCTATTAACGTCAGCAAACTTAGCAACACTTGCCAAGTCTTTTGTTGATATTAATGGTTATGCTGATGAATTTGGTACTACCTCACAATTATTTGATGCATACCAAGAATCATTATCCGATGCGGTATTTGCACTAGCTCATGTAATCTCTGACAGGCACTATTTACAGGGTGTAGCTATCTTTGTTGATGGTGTATCTGGTGATCCTAGATTCATGAAACGAATGATAAAGACTGCTGTTACTCCGTTAAACCCTCTAGGTACATTCTATGGTTCTTTTAGACGAGGTATCAATAAAGGAATGGACTCTACTAGAGACTTAAATGTTGATTTACCCTCAGTAGGTGAGGCGGGAGATGAGGTATTGGATGTTGTTTATAAAAAGTTCATACAAGTAATGAAACTTGGTTATGAGAACTTTGTAGAGGAGATTCCAGGGTTCTCTAAAACTAAATTTCCTAAGTTAAACTATGATGGTAATGCTACGTTCCACCCAGGAATGGAAAGTAATGCTGACTTACACTTGGGAGCCTCTCATATTCTACATAAAGCTGGAGATACACTTAAGGCTCTCACATTACCAATAAGAACTTCTACATTAGTATCAGAGAAAACTGACCCAATTACTAGAAGAGTTGTTGAATTAGATATAAGTTTAAAAGGAGCTGAGTCTACAGAAAGTTACTTGGGAATGCAGTTATCAGACGAGGAAGCTAATGATTTTCAAACTAAATGGGCTGAACTAAACAAAGAACACGTCCATCCTAGAATGAAAGCTCTCAGAAAGTTGCCAGAGGAAGAAGAAAAATACAAATTAAGAGCACTTCTAACCGAAACCCGTAAGGCAGCAGGGTCCTATGTACTAAAGAAATATACACGGTTACAAGTCCAATTTATGAATGATAAACAGTTTGAAAAAGATGCCTTAGGACGTAGGGCAATGACTAGTAAATTTAAAAGTCAAGGAAGTATCTTTGACTCACTCCAAGGAAATTAATTAATGGCTAATTCAAAAGTACAATACACTGCTGATGGTAATACTCAGGCATTCGGGGTAACATTTCCGTTTATCAGTCGATCTCATATCACAGTAGAAGTGGATGGTACTACAGCCACCTTTACTTGGAATAGTGATAGTGAAATTCTTATATCTTCACCGACACTAGCAGGATCTGAGAAGGTCCTAGTCAAACGGACAACCTCTCAGGGTACTCGCTTGGTTGATTATGTGGATGGTAGTAACCTATCAGAGACTGATCTGGACACTGATAGTCTACAGGCCTTCTACATGGCTCAGGAAGCCTTAGATGAGCTTGATTCCTTTTCAGACACTAACCTAGCTACTTCAGGTAACATCTTAATAGCTGATGGTACAGACTTTGAGTCTGTAGCAGTATCAGGTGATGTTACGATCTCTACAGCAGGAGTAACGACTATAGGTGCAGGTACAGTAGAGACTGCAATGATAGAAGCTGATGCTATTAATGGTACTAGATTAGCAGATGATGCAGTAGATTCAGAGCATTATACTGATGGTTCTATAGATACCGCACATATTGCAGACTTAAATATCACCACAGGTAAGATCGCTAATGATGCCATTACAGGAGCTAAGATAGCTCTATTTGATGACTCTTATGCTGCTACTAATACTCACATATTGGTAGCTGATGGTACAGATTTTGATAATGTAGCTGTTACAGGAGATGTAACTATCTCTAATGCTGGTGTTACTTCTATTGGTTCAGAAGTTATCACTAATGCTGACATTAATGGTAGTGCTGCTATAGATGCTAGTAAGATACACAATGGTACTGTAAGTAACGCTGAGTTTGCTTATCTTAATGGTGTAAGTTCTAACATTCAGACTCAGTTAAACGGTATATCAGCTGGTGCTGTCTCTAGTGTACAAGATGATGTCTTTAGAGTACAAGATGATGGTGATAATACTAAGCAATTAGCCTTTCAAGTAAGTGGAGTATCTTCAGGTACTACTCGTACTTTGACTGTACCTAATGCTAGTGATACTATTGTAGGTAAAGCTACTACTGATACTTTCACTAACAAGACTTTTGATGCTAATGGTACTGGTAACAGTCTCAGCAATGTAGATGTAGCTGACTTAGCTGCTGGTACAGACGGACAATTAATTACATGGGGTGCTGACGCAGCTCCAACTACGGTAGCTACAGGTAATTCAGGACAAATATTAACTAGTAATGGAGCAGGAGCTGCACCTACATTTGAAACAGCTGTTACAGGT
>Ga0070747_1000106_pt1 | contig 39073 bp, 42 predicted proteins | sample VirMetDEL_Mar_31_FD_77321 | JGI IMG/M metagenome (GOLD analysis project Ga0070747, IMG submission 77321) | Aqueous microbial communities from the Delaware River and Bay under freshwater to marine salinity gradient to study organic matter... | ecosystem: Environmental > Aquatic > Marine > Coastal... | reverse complement strand
GTTAAGAAAAATAAAAAGTTAGAACCTAGAGAAGGGTACAACGATTTATTTTATTTATTAGACGCATTAACTAAAAGAACTATAACAGGTCATGAGGCAATCCAAAGTGTTAAAGGGTACATACAACACATGGAAGAATGGCAACAGGATTTAGTTTTTTGTATTCTGGATAAGAATCTAAAGACAAGAACGGGAGCGGACCTAATCAACAAAGCAATACCAGGATGTGTACCTACTTTTAAGGTGGCACTAGCTAACTCTTATGATAAACAAAAAGGTAAAGTTAATTTTGACACACAAAAGTGGTTTGCTTCACACAAGTTAGATGGGGTTAGATGTCTAGCTATGATAGACGAGAACGGCAAATGTAATTTCTACTCAAGACAAGGAAAAACATTCGACACTTTGGATACTCTTAGAAAGGAAATAGAGAGTCTAGACCTATGTAATATGGTATTTGATGGTGAAGTTTGTGTGGTTGATGAAAACGGGGCAGAGGACTTCCAAGGCATCATGAAGGAAATTAAAAGAAAGGACCATACCATTAAAAATCCTAAGTATAAGATTTTCGATTATCTAATGCTAGAAGAGTTTGATAACCAAGAAAGTGAACGCAACTTGAGTGATAGATTAACTTGTTTTAATATGATATATGATTTTAAAGGTAAACACTTAAAATGTATTGATGTGTTAGAACAGTGGAAAGTAGAATCAGACAAACACTTTCAAGAGTTAGCAGAACTGGCAACAAATAATAACTGGGAAGGTTTAATCTTACGTAAAGATTGTGAGTATAAAGGTAAAAGAAGTAATGACCTTCTTAAGGTTAAAAAATTCTTTGACGAAGAGTATGTTGTAAAGTCTATAGAAACTTCTACACATAGAATTATTGTAGATGGGTTAGAAGTGGAAGAAGAAATGTTGAGTAATGTTATAATTGAACATAAAGGTTGTGATGTAGGTGTAGGTTCTGGATTTAACCAAGAAGAGAGAAGACTATACTTTAACAACCCAGAACGTATTATTGGTAAGACAATAACGGTACAATACTTCGAAGAGACACTAAATCAAGACGGATGTCATTCATTAAGATTCCCAGTAGTAAAACATGTATATGAAAATGGAAGAAATGTTTAATAAAAATATAAAAAAAATAACTAGTATAGATATATTCTTAACATTTGCTTTAGTGTTATTTACATTTATGTTGTTTATGACCTTTACTGGGTGTAGCACTAGTGGTAGGACATATAATGTAGGTACTGGGGAATTACTACCTAAAACTAAAAAAGTAAATTAAAAATGATTCCAAAAGTCATAGTACAAACTTATCACACAAATATTTTACCCTTAAGAATGAGGTTAGCTACAGAAAGTTGGTCACGTTTAAATCCAGAATACGAGTACCAATTTTTTGATGATTTAATGTGTGAAAATTTCATACGTGATAATTTTAATCTAGATGTGGTAAATGCTTTTAACGGGCTAATACCAGGAGCATTCAAAGCAGATTTATTTAGATACTGTTTTTTATACATAAATGGTGGTGTATATTCCGATATTGATAATATATGTGAAGTCCCTTTAGATAGTTTTATAAATGAAGAAGACACATTTATTTCAGTCAAAGACAATTCTTTTGGTAACGAAGGATTGATATACAATTCTTTTATAGCTTGTGAAAAAAACCAACCAATACTAAAAAAAACTATAGACCTTATAGTGTATAATGTATTAAATAAAGTATACCCAAACTCAGGAAATAAAATGGCTGATGTACTAGGTATTAGTGGTCCTAGATGTCTAGCTATAAGTTTAAATAATCATATAAATAATAGGATATTTAGTGATTTTAAAGTAGGTAATATAACAGAAAATAGTGAAACAAGATTTAGGTTGTTGGATGTTATTAATGGTGATAGGGAAATAACACACATTAAAACAGAGAATGGTAGAAGTGTAATAAAAGTAAAATATAATGGATATAAAACTAAAAATAATTACTGGACCTTATTCGATATGAGGAAAGTGTATAAAGACCAAACCCCATTAATTTCATGTTTATGTGTTTCACATAACAGTATAGAAAAAGTAACAAACGCTATTAACGACTTCTTAAAACAAACATACCCTAATAAAGAATTGGTTATTGTTACAGAAAAACAAAATCCAAACATATTAGAATTAAGAAATTTAGTTGGTATTAAGAATAGTGGTCACAAAAAAATAAAGTTATTTATGGTGGACGGAGTCAAGTATCCAACCCTAGGACACCTTAGAAATTTGAGTGTAGAAAACGCTAAAGGTGAATATGTTTTACAATGGGATGATGATGATATTAACCATGAGGATAGAATGCAGTTTATGTACGAAAAATTGTCACAAACATCAAAAAAGAGTTGTTTTTTAAAGAAAGTTATAATAATAGACAAAAAAACAAACAAAAAATACTTATCTCGTAATTGGGGTGGGGTTGAAGGAACAATGTTAGCTTTAAAAAGTGAAATGCCTAAGTATAAACATCTACATAAAGGTGAAGATACTCCAGTAAGGAACTACTTTATCCAAAAAGATACCTACATTATATTAGATGCACCACATCTTTACACTTACAATTTCCACACAAATAATACATGGGACTACAATCACTTAAAAAGGTTGTGTGAAATAGAGTTAGAAAATAAAAATGACACAAATACCTAAGATAATACACCAAGTATGGATAGGTCCTAATCCTATCCCAGAATTCTGCCAAGAATTTATGAGGGATATGAAAAATAAACACGAAAAATTAGGGTATATTTATAAGTTTTGGGGAAATGAAATATGGGAAAAATATAAAGAAGATAAGTTTATACAAAACTACAAAACAGACCCAGAAACATTTAAATATGCCTATATATGTGACAGACTTAGGTTATTATTACTTAGAGACTATGGTGGGATAACATTAGATGTAGACTGCAAACCAATAAAAGATTTTGACGTGGTATTAAATAAACTTCATGAAAATATTACTTATTTTTCTGCAGTTAGGAGATATATCAACAAAGGAGCGACAATAGAGGTTGGAATACAGGGGTCAACTAGAAATTCTAGGGTTATAAGAGAGTATTTAAATATATATAAAGACATTAGTTGGGCTTGTGGTGGAAAAATGATGAGTGATAAAATGATTGAAATAGTAGATACGGACGTAGCACTCTTTAACTACAAGTATTTTTTAGACAATAAAATTACTGAAGATACCATTATATTACACGAACCACACGCTTTAGGTACCTGGAGACCAAAACATGTTAAACCAAAAAGGAATAAATAGTGGACTTTTGTCTTATACTATATTATATTAATAGCAATTAAAAAAATAATTATGAATCAAGCACAAAAAGGAGAAAGATACAACTGGTTACTAGAAGAACATAAAAAAGTTGAAAGACAAATACAAAATGTGCCTAAAAGACCATTAGAGGAAACACTTCAAGACTTAGACAGTAGAGAATATAGCCCACAAAATCAGGCAATAATAGACCAGCTAAACCACCAGATAATGTTAATAGATTTAGAGGTTAAAAAACTATTTTAAAATAAAAAATGAACCAAGGTAAAAGAAAAGACCAAATAGAATTCTCTAACATAATGACTTTCATAGGTTTTTGTGGGATAACTATATGTTGCATATTACTTATAAGCTTTCCACCAAAAGTGTCACCACCCACAGAAGGGATACCACATAATTACTACCACCCAAAAGTTTGGGGTCACGACACAATAAACAAATAAAAAATTAACATATGAAATTAATAGTATTAGATTTTGGTAAAAATATAACTTATATTTATGATGTAGGTAAAAATTTAAAAAATGAAGAAATAGAGACTTTTTTAAATAAAAAAGGTCACGGGGTAGACAAATGTCAATGGATGTTAACCAAAAATGAGATTATAACAAAATGAAATTACAAGAATTTAAAAATAATTTAAAAAGTACTACACCTATAGGTACAGTATTACTTAAATTAGAAGATGGAACAATAATTCCACCTTATTACCACATAACTGAAATGGGTATAAAAATAAAACATTTTGTAGATTGTGGAGGAACCCTGAGAACAGAACAATGTGTAACATTCCAAGTATGGACAGCAGATGACTTCGAACATAGAGTCACTGTCGCAAAAATATTAGATATAATAGAAAAGGGAGAAAAGGTTATAGGTGCCGTCGACCTAGAAATAGAAATGGAGTACCAAACAAGTACTGTAGGTACCTACACACTAGAAGTACAAGAATCACCATTAGTATATACATTAAAATCCACCAAAACAAATTGTTTAGCACCAGACAAATGTGGTATAGAAAATCCAAAACAAAGTAAGTCAACTTGTTGTTCCCAACCAGACCCTTATGCACAAGGGGCCGCAACCTGTTGTTAATGAAAACAAAGATTATAAATCTTTTCGGAGGACCAGGTATAGGAAAATCAACCCAAGCCGCCGGTCTATATGCCACAATGAAACGTAATAATATGTCCGTAGAACTCACATCAGAGTTTCCTAAGGTCATAGCGTGGGAAAAGAATCATAGTGCAATCAGAGACCAATTATACATTACAGCCAATCAACATAGAAATATTTCAAGACTATACGGACAGGTAGAATACATCATTATAGACAGTCCTATTATTTTCGGTCTAGTATACAAAGGAAGATATGGTGACGGTTATCCAGAGAATCTATACGGGGATAGTTTCGATACCTTTATTATAGACCTATTCAAGAAGTATGACAATATAAACATACTACTACATCGGAACGATGCCGATTATCAAAAAGACGGTAGGTTCCAGGATTTAGAAGAGTCAAAGAGGGTAGATAAAGAATTAAAAGAAATTATGATTAAAAATGACATAGACTTTCATGAGTATGCCGTCGATTATAATACAATTAATGGTATATATCGAGACTTATTTAGGAATAAAAGTTAGGCCAGGTCGAGAAAATTTCGTATCTTTATAGTAGAAAGAGAGAGAAATACTAACCTAATAAACCCTAATACTATGACAAAAGACCTTATCAACATTATCGACAACAACATCCAATACTTAAAAGCTTGTTTAGATTTAACTGAGGCACACATCACGTGGGGTACTAAGAATGTAAAAGAGAAATATTCTAAGGTTAAAGAAAGACTTCAAAATAAGATTAAAGAACAATACACAGATAAAAGAGTTCTTACGGAAAGATATGACCAAGAGGTTCAAAACAGTATAGAATTAAGTAACTTATTAAGTACTATATAATAAGGTTATATCATCTGTAAATCCTCATGTTTATTCCCCCTCACTTACGTTCAGGGATAATCGTTCCCTCCACTACGTTCCAGTCACTTAAACATTCAGATTCCCACATAATATAACCATTACTAAGGGACCATTTAAATGACACTATATGGATATACATATAATACTCATATATACCCTACAATTATATCTAATAACATATAATATAGTGGGTAAATGAGTATAAGTTTAATATCCATTCCTAATCACCCGTATATATAGGTTTATAATTTAACCCCTGCAAGGGGTTGCAGATAAAAACACTATAAATGTAAGGGTGTATATACGGTCATACCCTATAAGGTCCCATAGTTAAGGGACTGTCTATATGACACATATTATTTTGCTATATAAACCCACATATTTTTGACCTCATACGAGGTCCGTTGAAGGGTTTAGTCAAGTTCCCCCGACTCCTTATATTATTAAGAAAAGATAGTCTTTTAAAACGAATATAAGGTATACTGAGAAGTATTTTAAGTCCCTTAAACAACCCCTAAATTAACGTGTTCCCTTAACTACCCTATCTATCGTAGTCTATTTACCACTTTTATCCACTAATTACCACTCTATTACACATACATAATCCTGGATAGGGGCGTTCTGTACGGTGTTTCTTACTATATAACATACAAACCATAATTTTAGATACTACTTAAAAGCCGTCAAAGGGTCTGTGTTGTCCGCGACCCGTGACTGACATACTGACATAATCAAGTAAATCGACCTAAAGTTATTAACAAAATTCCCCCTGACACATTGTCACACGGGATTATGAACGGGTAAGGGTCTGTACCATAACCGGGGTTTATGTACCACTTATTAACATTGTCATAAAGTCAGGTAAATAATTAGGCCATGTCAAATAAAAGTTGTACCTTTAGGTTGTGGGAGGGCGGGTCTTACAGTAGTAAGAACAAAACGCTTATCAAGTCTAATTCTAAATAAGACCCCAGCAAAGAGAAAACCCCCTACAGAATTACCGTAGAGGGGATTTATTATAAAGGGCTCAAGGCCTCGGATAGTTACACCTTACCAAACTTTATTGTTTTAAGTTGTACTCTGTGGTCATATAAATTCATACACTTAAGGAATAAATTAAATTGACCTCTGTCTATATCAGTAGCTCCATATCGGTAGTCATCATGGGTGTTGTAGTAACCACCACCAATCATCCTACGAATTCTTCTTCTTGGGTCTCTTGGATTCCATCTTAAGTTCCAGTCATAATACTCTTCAAGAGTTTGGGTGTTAGTAATACAATTGTTTGATATTCTACTAACAGTACCCTCAACCACAATGTTTATATGAATGTCCTCCCAATTCCTTGACTTAAGTGGGTTACTGTCATTGTACTCACCAACGATGTTAGTGATACGAAAGTTTATAGTCATCTCCTCATAGGAATTCTTATGAGTATAAGTGAACCTTTGGGCTCTACAATATTTACGGATGTCTTTAGGTAATCTTTTCATACTACAAAGATAAGAAATTAATATGTAGTGGCCAAACAAATATAGTAAATTAATTCCACACTATCCAGGGGCACCCCTTATTTAGAACCATTCTAAAAACACATGATAATAATAGTCCCGTACGGGAGGGAGGTACCTATACATATAATACCAATATAGCCCCCCATAATTAGCCCCCTACTTTAGCCCCCTATATCTGGGGGGCTCCCCCCCTGTACGTATCCCCCCTTACATATAGGTATTTAGCGGCCGCAACAAGGGGGTCAGAGCCTTCCCCAAAATGTTAGCGATTATTTTATTTAGCTGCTAAACCCCTTTAAAAAATTTTAGAAAAAAAATTAGAGAACTTGAGCTTACCTTTACACTATAAAAATCTTATATTTATGTATGAGTGATAAGAAACCTGAAATAGTAGAAAGAGAATTGTGGGACCACTATTCAGAACTACCTAATCCTTCATGGTATGAATATAAAGATAAGATGAAAAAGAAATATCCAGACAATATAGTTTACAATGAAGAGTCAGATGAGTTTGACGCTAAATTAAAACAGTACCCTACCACAGTGGGTTCACAAAAGTTTGAACCTATAAAGGTTGATAAAAGTGACTCCCTCAAAGCAAACAAATACTTTCAATCCCGATTGGATGAATTAAAGGATGAGTATAAACGTTTAGTTGAAGAATATAACTGGACAAGTTTAATTTATAAATCTACCTATAACTTTCAACCTATATTGGGAGAACATTACCACCTATATGAAAATAATAATAAGGATTTATTCTTAAGTTTAATTGAACCTACTCAATGGGATAAAGTATATATAGGAACCTTTAAATTATTGAATAATGGTAAATGGGAAAAGGTATAGGGATTATACTTATATTTCTCTTATTCTTTTTTTTGCACTTTATAATATTAATACCCCGTGGCAATCCGATATAGGGGAATCTGAGGTAACCACCCTTCAACCCACCGAAGGTGACCCGATTAGGGAATTTATTCGGTTCATAATTTTATAGTGTTATTTTTTTTACTATATTTATTATTATGAAAACAATGGATATAATATTTAACGACGAAGACTACTATAACGCATTAATTTGGGATACTGATGAATGGAGTGAGGAACATGCAGTCCCTAGAGCTAAAACTATTATTGGTGTGATGGAGGACAATGTTGATGGGATTGACTATTATATTGTTACCGTTAACGAAACCATCTTTAGTTACCTAATGTGGAAGGAGTTTGATATGACCCAAAAGTATGGTCGTGAGGGTTGGAATCAATATATTGAATCTAGCTATAACTGTGAGACCGCTTAACCTATGGCAATTACAATGTTTTTTTCCATAACCTTATTAATCTATTTAGTCTTTAAGTTTATCTTTTGGGTTATAGAGCACTTAGACGGAGAGTAAAGCGGCCACCTGCACCCCGGCGGAACCCGAACCCGACTTCGTCGGACCGGCGGAACCGGGACCCGTCCCTTTTTAGTGACCCTTTTATTTAAGGACGATATTTATTATGTAGTAATGAAAGAATTAATTAGAAACATATTAAGGGAACAAGGAGAGGTTGGACCGACCGATGACATGGGTAGAACACAACATGGTCGTGATGTTATTGATACGAAAATTAGTAAGCTTAAAGAAAAACTTAGATTACTTTTTACTTACATGACAACTGTGGGGGGTAGTGATGGGTGTACAGAGTTATTGGAGTATTATGAAAATCATGGACCTCCATCACAATACCAATATAATAGTTCTCCAGGAAATCAAAAAGAAATGGCAGTATTGTATGGTAGAATAGAACAGGGATTTAAGATTATTGGTTTAAACCCTAAACACCAAACTCCTTTTTTGATATACACTCTTTTGGTGAATTACATACATAATGGTGGTAGTCAAAGAAAGTTTTCAAAAGGTGATATTGAATTAGTTCCAGGTAAAATGGTTGATGTTGATGTTAGTATGAAAGAAACTGTTACTGAATATTTTACTCTTATGTGTGAAGCTTACGGTGGAAACAAAGATAAAGTAACAAGAGCAGTTAAGAAAAATCCTTGGTTGTATGAGGTGGATAGACAAACTGAAGACCATGACTATCATGGGGATATGGATATAGATGGTGATGGAAATATTGATGTTACTGATAGACAGATGAATCTCCAACCTAGCATGTTTGGGTTATAGGTGGTATTTATAATAAAAGAAATACAATGAAAAATATATTTGAAACAACTGAAGAAGAAAAAAACCGAATTAGAGGGTTACATACTATTGGTGAACAATGGAGTGAAGTTAAAATGGAGGAAGAGTCATTTGATACTAAAGAGGTTCAGGGTTTGGATGAAACGGAACAATACTTAAACGAAAAAGGTTTAAAAATAGATAAGGGTGAAGGTAGAATGGCAAAACACGACACTATGGAATTAATGAATGACGCAAAAGAAGTTTCAGAAATGATTCAAGATGACATGGACTTACCAGAATGGGTTGAGTCAAAAATAACTATTGCCGCTGAAAACTTAAATACCGTTAGAGATTACATATCTCATCACATACTAGGTACACACAAATAAAACATAAAATATTCTTAATATTTAAAGGTCCTTTTAGGGCCTTTTTTATTTTATAATAAAAGTGATGGTTTTTAATCTCGTTTTGTTCCATATATGATATTTATTAATAAACATTAAAACTTATGGGATGCAAAGTAGGAGAAAAAATAATTAGGTGGGATAGTACAAAATACACTACTCACCAAATGTCACTTGAAATTTACGGGTATCTTTGTAATAAAAAAAGTAGGTCAATATCTTATTTTGAAAATGAAATTAAAAAACTAATATCAAACGGACCACCTAGTAAAAAACAATTAGGGTATATAAAATGTGATTGTCTTAATAAATCAGAAATTAAAGGTGTTTGTAAATTAGGAGCTTGTGTGGAAATAAGAACTAACGGATGGACCGTAAGTATTAATATTGAGGCAGGTACTTCTAATCCCTAAGGATACTAATGAGTCATAAAGTATTTATTCGTCATACCTACATCTATAAATGTTCTGACAAAAAATGTAAGGAAGAGTGGAAAGTTAACGAAGCAGACAAATTAGAGTTTTTACATTGTCCTCACTGTGGAAAAAAAGATGTGGTTGAATATGTACAAGTAGACCAAAGAGAAAAATACAATAGGAAATGGGAGTAGATAAAGACAAAGACAAAGAAGAGGATGGTTGGGACAATTGGTTCCCAGACCAACAAATTTAAGTTATTTAGAAGCCCATTTTTCAACATCAGACTGTGACGGCCAACCAAGTAAAGACTTACAATTTTTACAAACCCACCTAACACCAACACTAGAACTAATAAACTTAACTTCTTTTTTACTATGACAACAATTGTCTTGTATTTTAGACAACTCACGTTGACACTCAGAAATTTTATTTAGTAGTTGTTCGGCTTTTTTCATAACCTTAACAGTCTTTAGTTAATTTTTTTATAATTTAACCAGTCCAACCAAAAACCAGAAATAACAGATAAGTGCATAATAGAGGATAGAGTAAACGTAACCCAATCACTATAAGTTACTAAATGTAGATGTATGTGACCAACAATCCAAAAAGGTATAGCAAATTGTTGACTATACCAAATTAAAGCAAAAACTATAAATTTTTTCACTTGTGGGATTTTTTCTTTATTAAAAAACCAAAAGATTGTCTATCCATTTTATATGACATAAAAACACCTTTTATTAACACAGTAAGTAACTTTTTCATTAAATTAATTATTTTTTGTTATATTCATCAAACCCATAACTTATAAGACCCCCAATTAAAGAGTATAGTATTAATATTGTTGTTGTCGACATAAGCTAATAATAGTAAATATGTGATAAAAATCCAGTTTCACCAAAACAAAACTAAAATCTCCAACTACCATAAGCAAAATGGTTTATATATGTGGAATCTAAAAGTAAGATATCATCATATTTTTTATGTGAATCGTGATATACCGATGTTATAACATCTGGACCACAACACCAAAGTATGTCCTCCTCAGTTAACTCTTTGTTATTTTTAGAAATAATAGTTTCTAACCGTTTTATAGACTCTTCTATCACCTCTTTTAAGAATTTATGTTGAGTAACTGTACAACCAAAAGCAAAATTAGCTATCCTTAACACCCTTTCTGGTGATTTTTGTTCTTTAGGACCTAAAAAACTAACATTAGGTAGTAATTTTTCTACAAATAACACTAATTTGTCCTCTTTTTTTAAGTTTAAAGGTTTATTTATACGACAATCAGTATCAAAATAAAATCCACCAGTAAAATATATGTGAAGTAACCTACCTAAATCTCCTTTTATTACAGGATGAGGGATTTTTTCCCAAAAAGACTGTAATTTTTTATTTTCCCACCTAGCAACCCATGATTCAATAACATCTAAACCAATAACTTCAGGAGTAAAGTAAGATTTATTAAAATCAATATTTTCCTGATGTTTTTTTAGTGGTTTACTGTTTTTATCCCACAATCCCCATATATATGCTGCTTTCATAATTTAATTATATGAAAAAATATTCATTTTAACCATTATTTTAACTATATTTACAGTGTCCTTAGAGGCATAAACTATAAAAAAACAAAAATTATGGAAACAATTTTAACAGTTTTAATTACACTTGGGGTCGTATCACTAATAGTGACGGTTGTGGGTGTAGTAAAGTTGGACAGAAGGGTCAATGACTTGGATGTTGCTAGATTAGATATTGATGACGACATTTCTCGTTTAAGAAAAGAGTTAGAAGATGATATTGAACATCTTCATCGTGAAATGGCAAGAAAAGAAGATGTAAACAATAGAAATCTAGACAGAAGGTTGGATAATTTATGGTCAGAACACTATAAGTTAGAAAAATCTCACAACGCATTAGCAAAAAGTACACTAGATTAAGTTACTAGTACTATTATTATTAAAAAGCGTGGGTAACCACGCTTTTTTTTATACTAAACTAACTATTTATAATAAAATATATTATAATGAAAAAATTTAAGTTAACAGAGAATGAATTAACTAGAATAATAAAAAAAGTTATTTTAAGTGAAGATTCTAATGAGGACAGACCAGATAATTGGAAGGAGTTACCTGGGTATAATCCAGATTATTTTTATGGTGATGACTCATTACTTTCACAAATGAGGAAAAAAGAAGAAGGTAAGTTAGGTAAACTAAAAGGCGATGTTGAGGTAGAAATGTCTAAAGAAGAACTTAACAAAGCCCTTGTAGAAATTTATTCTTTATTACAAGACAACGCTCCAGCTATAGCAAGTCGTAGGTTGGAGGGAATACTATATAAATTAGGAGCTTTTAAATAGAAATGTCCAAAAAAATAAAAATATCACTAAACTCAACATTAATTGAAGCTGTAGCATCAAAAACTATGAGTATTCAAGAACAATATGACCAATATCTGATGACCCCAGATGGTGCAGAAGAAGCTGCAGAGATGTTCCAAAACGTAAAAGAAAAGGAGAAAGAGTGTAAGGCCTGTAATAAGAAAGCGTTAAGGTTAGCAAGAAAGATTGTTGCTCTGGACTTTGAGGGTTGGACAGAAGGAGATACCAAGTTTTATTATAAAAATGAGAAAAAACTTTGTTGCTCTGCTGTAAATGGAGGTATGCCAACATTGATTAAACATGTTGAAGACGGTGAACCAGGATGGTGTGATAATTGGTTGCATTGTGTTTTACCTATTGTAGAAGTTGGCCTATTATTTGTGCCAGGAATAGGATGGGGTCTAGCTTTAGGTCTTTCCATGACTGTAGGTTTAATTGACGCTGCAATTTATTATAGTGAAGGTGAAGAAGAAACAGCTGGTTTGGTTGCTTTCCTTACTATATTGCCGGGAGTTCCTGGTGTGGTAAAAAAGTTTCCATTTGTTAAATCATGGGCTAAACAGGGAACAAAAAAGATATCGGAAAAACTGATTACTGGTGAAGGACTTAGTATGTTAGAAAGATATCAGTTAAAAGCTTTGAGTACGGAAAGTTCACAAAAATTTCTTGAGTTAGAAGTAAAACAACATATTAAAGACTTAGCAAGTAAAGAATTTTTTGGGGAAGCTGTTGAAATCGGAGGTAAGAAAATTACTAAAGAAATGATTGATAGCGCAGTTGAGAAAGGTTACCTTGAAATAACCATTGGTGGTACTAAATCAAAACTAAGTAAAGAAGTGGTTACAGCTCTTACAAAATCTGGGAGGTTTACCGCAATACAACAATTGAAACTTATAAAGTTTATTAAATCAGTAACACCATTCTTACTTGCGGGTATGGGATATTTTAAAATAATGAATGAATTGGCAAAATCTGGTGTTAGAGGACCTAAAAAGTTAATAGAAAAATTATGGGGAATAGACCCTGATGATACATCTGAAGTTAAAATTACTAAGTTTTTCCAAAAGGTATCAGACCCAGAGTCAGAAATAGATGATAACATAAAAACAAAATGGGATTATATAAAATTTATTTTTAATTCTTCTGGAAGTGCTAAAGATGGTGAGTTAATGGTACAAGCTATAAAAAATGGGTGGAACCCATATAAAGAGGATAAAAGTGTAGTGCCAAAAAAATACAGAACTGAAGGTTATAGAGAATGGGTTAATAATATATTAAGTAATGAAGCGTTATTAACTTGGTTCGGGTCAGACGGTAGTGATGAAGATAATAACCTTTTATTAAGTTTAATCTTTGAAGACCCATCATTTAATGATGTAACAAATGTACCAGAAAAATATAGGACTGAAACTTACAAAAAAAATCTAGAAAAAAGGAAACAACAGGATAAGACAAAGAAAAAATCTACTGATGATGAAGGTGAAGAATATATTGATTTATTTTCAGACTAGCTTTTAATTAATAATAGATATTTATATAAAAAACAAAATCATGGGAAAAAAAGTAACACTAACTGAATCTGACTTAATAAAAATGATTCAACAAATAGTAAAAGAAAATAAATCGTCTGAAATGGACGAACAATTATTTGCTTCTAAAAGAAGAAGAGCATTAAATAAAGCACTTAAAGATGATGAGGTTACTGTCGATAGTGATGAGTTTGAAGTGGATGTAGATGAAAGAGGTGAAAAGAAAAGGCAGAAAAAAATAAGAGGAGGGTCAATCCAAACTTTACTTACCGACCTAGCAACTGCAGAACCACCAGCTTACTACGACGAACTATACCCTACACCCCAAGAGGTAAGTGCTCCAGAATTTAAAGAAGATGGTGGTGGTAAAAATTACATAGAAATTATGGACAAATTAGTCCTTAATAAGTTATATACTGTTTATGGTGCAGTATCAGCTCTAGCTTACTTTATTAGAAGTAGTAAAGATTGTAATGAAAGATACATGCCTGAGACAGCAGAAAATGATAGCCTTAAAGGTTTAACATCTATAGAAGCTTATACAAATAAACTTGAAATGTATACTAGATTTTTAAAGGGACCTATAAAAGGTATTGTTAGAGGATTTTTAAAAGACTTTAGAAAAACTGTAAAACAAATAGAAAGAGCTGGTAAAAAATACTTTAACGAAAAAAATGTTAGAGGTGCTGAAGGAATATTTAGAGACTTCTCTGAAAATTATGATAGAGTTAAAACTATGAAACAAGCTTTTAAAACTGCTGAAAATATAATAACTGGTGGTGAAAACCAGAAAGACCCATGTCATTGGGATTTTGAATAAAATTATGAAATACTCAAGAAGAAACTCATTCATTTTGTTAGATGAGGAAAAAAAAGAAATTAGAAAATTGTATGAAGCTACTACAGCTTCAGCAAGTGGTTCTTATTCACAACCTTTATCATATAAAGAAGATAGTATGTCCCCATGTGAAGCTTCAGCACTTGAACCTGAAGTAGAAGGTGGAGATAATATTGTAGATGGTTCTGAAGAAATAAATCTAGATGTTGAAGATTTAATGGGGATGATTGGTTTGTCGGAAGAAGATGAAAAAGAAAGAATGAGAAAACTACACAGAGACGCGTCAACTATAATTGAACAGTCTATTGATGGTGATGATTGTCTTCCTTGTATAGAAAAAGCTTTAGGCAAATATTCTAATAAAGCTCAGAAAATATATAACTCTATGGAGGAAATTTATAAAGATGGGGAAGTAACGGAAACTGAATTTATGACAACTATGGGTAAAATATTAATAGAAATGTTAAATATTTCGTATTTTGACGTACCAACAATAGGTCTTAAAATATACAAATGTAAAGATGATTGTGAATCTAAGTTAAGTATGTCCTAACTTATTGTGATGTAAAATATAATACTAATAAAATAAAAGGTCCTTAAGGACCTTTTTTTATTCACATAACTTAATATTTATATTAAAATACTATTATGAAAAAAATTAAATTAACAGAAGAAACTTTAGTAAGAATAGTAGGTAGGGTTATTAAAGAACAGGAAAAAGAAGTGGAAAACAAAGACTTAATGGGTCTAATAAACCAACTTACAAAAGACCCAGAAAACGAAGAATTAAAAACTAAAATTGCTGAACTAACTAAAAAGTTGGGGTTACCAGTAACAAACAAAGCTAAAAAAGAACTGGATGTATAATACAGATGAAAATAAAATATTAAAAATAATTCAAGAAGAATTAAATTACCAAGAAGGAATGCTTTTTGAAGGTATGTCATATAGTAGGGGGTTGGGGTATAGAAATAACCAGCTTTTAGAAATTTATGATGGTAATGGCAAACTTTTACTTACTGAGGGCGTAATAGATGATGTACAAGCTGTATTGGATTACGCTGGGTTTATACCTGGTATAGGTGACGCACTTGACGCGATTAACGCTCTAATTTATATGATTAGAAAAGAATGGGTACTAGGAGCTTTATCCCTTGTAGCTGTAATACCGGTGGTAGGTTCAGCTATAGCTATACCATTTAAAGCACTACATAAATTAGTGGGAAAACAATTATCTAAAATATTTAGTCTAATGACAACAAGTGGTAAAGCAGCCTCAAATAATTTATTTAAGTTAGCAAATAATATGGGTGGTAAAGTTCAAGGACTTATTAAAAAAGTGTACGGCATTATAAGTAAAAATGTTAGTAAAATTAATTCTTTTCTTGATAGTTTAATACCTTCATTTGCCAAACTAGTAGATAAAGCTTCATTTGGGTTTATTGGAATACCTTTAGCATTTACTAAAGCAGGTAATGTAATGGTAAAACAGATGAAAGAATTTTTTAGTGGTATAGCAAAAGGAAGTTCGTATAAAACATCAAAATCAATCGTTAAAAGTGAGGTGAAAGATGAAATTAAAAAGTTAACCACTAACGAAAAAAAAGAATACCAAAACATATATAAAAAAGCCGACAAGAAAAAGTACCCAAACATAAACACATTTATTGCCGCTCAATTAAAATATAAAAAAACTAAGAATTTAACCTAAATGAAAAGTCTAATTAAAAAAATATTGGTAGAACAAACACGATGTTCACTTAATTGGGCTAAAAATCTTAAATATTGGGGGAAAAATAGTGGTTGGAGAAAAGGTATGATACAAACTATTAATAAGGCATTACGTGATGTGTATTCTGATATGTGGGAAAGACCAACAAAAAAACACATGTCTAGTGGTGGTGTTGTTGGTTACGAAGTTGCTCAAGGAAGCACCTTTGGGTGGTCAATATTAAATTTTTTTAACGCTCATAGAAATGTGAGAGAAGCCTTAATTGATGAATACGGATTATGGTTAAGTAAAGAGGGGTTAGAATGTGAGTTTAAAATTAAAGATTTTTTAAATTGGGTGTCTAACGAAAGATATACATTATTTGGTAAGGATACACCAATGGTAAAAAAGTTAGCTTCCCTAAATCACAGTACTTGGAATAGGGGTTCTAAAAATGAAGGTGAAGCTGTAGAATATTTAACAACATTATATGGTGATGATTGGGGAGCTGAATGGGATGGTGAACCAGGTATGTTTAGTGATGCTTTAACAGGGGTAGATATAATAATGATAAATAAAAATAGTGGTGAGGAACACGGTTATCAGGCTAAACCTTTGGTAGATGCTGTAATGTTAGATGATAACCAATGGAAAATACAATCTAGAGGACTATACCCATACCCAACTAAAACAGTGAACTACTATATTTTTAACACAGCAGGTAGGGACGGTGTTATGATATTTCGCAACACAGGTGAAAAACCAACAATAGAAAATGGTGTAGAATATATGATTTTTGATACCGCACCTATAGCCCAAACAATTTAAAAAAAACCTATATTTTCTTTGGTATTTAAGTATTTTTTATTATCTTTGTAATACAAATAAAAATAATTAACCCTTTAAATCCCACATACTATGAAAAAATATCTTTTAAGTTTAGTAACACTACTACTAGTTATGACATCTTGCCAAAAAGAAGATGATTTGTTACAACCTATTCCACCAAACCCAAACACACAAATAAACACTAATATAAATGTAGACACAACCGCTATAGTTGGTGGAGATACTATCTTAGTCCAAGGAATAGAAGAAGATTTAGTAGCTACTGATTATGTAACATCAAATACAACCACAGAACCAACTACTTTTATTGGGGAGGGAAAGACTTGGAAAATAGTAGAGTCAGGATTTGAAATTAATTGTAGTGAGTTAACATCATCACATGTTGACACGTCATATTCATACGTATCCAACCCATACGATATTTTATCTAGTAGTACTATAAGTTTTAATGACGATTACTATGGTGAAGGGCACGACATATTCACAGTTAACATCTACCCAAGAAATGGGACTGGTTCACCAGTACACGCTCTGGATTTTGCACCTAATTTTATGACGATGTATGTAGATAACTACACTTACAATATGGGTACTTTAACTATGAACCTAACAACATTGACTTGTAGTGGTGTTTGGATAAGTTGGACAGTACATATGGACATTATTGAAGATGGTGATGGTGGGTTTAAATTAGAAATAACACAATCAGGTTCACATGCAGGCATATCTTGGGACAGCCACCAATACCTATTATTAGAAGAAATCTAGAATTTAATAAAAGTTTGATTTATAAAAATATCCTAAACTCAATGTTTGGGATATTTATTTTATAACGGATACTATCCTATAAAATTTAAATACAAACAAACTATGTCAGATAAATGCTGGGTTCTCTTAAACGATAATGGTGGGACATCAAATCAACCGAGCCAGGGCTCATCATACGAAGGAGACTTTGGTCCTACAGGATTTCAAAACTCAAGTCCTAGATACGCGGACGCTTCACTAACAAGGTACATCCCTAATATTCCGGAATTAGATAAATTTACATTTACCTATGAAAATAATAATTGTACGTTAGCAGATAGTTACGAAAATACTTCAGGTATTTCACAAAGTAGGTTGTGGACTTATGATGTGACAGACAATAATATGTATTTTGCTGATACATTACCATATGAAGGTCCAGATATTGGTATGGGTAATAACACATTTATTGTTGGGTGTGAAATTGGTATAAAAAATAGAACTGCTATAGGTGATTGGTCTCTACCTTCTCAGGGATTTTGTCTAAATAAAACCAATGGTGCACTTGCTGGTTGTATGTACACAAATCTAACACTAAACCAATACGAATATAGTTACTCTGCGGGTAGTGAACCTAACTCTTTCGGAAAAACACCAATAAAAACATTTAGAATAGTTGATGAAAATGGACAATTAATCGGTCTAAGTAATTCCACAACAGCAACTGAAACAGGGGTAGCTGCTGGTAAATCGTTATTAGGTAGTCAGTTTATGGGTGGAAATGCCGGTTTTGGTGCTTCAATAGGGTACATTAGTGATGGTGAAGTTTTAGTTGATGATAGGGCTGGTAATATATGGTATGTAAACCTAAAAAATTATTATATGGGTGGTCAGGTATATTCTCACGAAAACGGAGTAGATACACCACACCCAAATAATCCGGGTACTTACACAGATATGACCACTAATTTAAATCATGTTAACCCTAATGACCAAAGTATTAACGGTTTTAATTTAGAAAGTGCTTGGGCTGCTTGTTCCCACTCAACACAATACAAAGTATATACTGTTGAAGCGAAAAAAGTTATTGACTTAAATTACTCATTTCTACAACATCCAGGTGTGTTTTCATCAGCACTAGGAGTTAACAATAAAACAGTTAAAACACAAGGGGATTTAACGTTTATAGCGATTGATGACTCACAAGGAGGCATACCAACTGTGGCAGTGACAATTACAAATCCTGACCCTACTACAAATTCACTACAACCACAAGGACTAAGTTTAGCTAAATACCCAATTGACCTAGACAATTTTGTTGTTCAAACCACACCAATAGCTCAAATAGCCCCTATTGGAAATGAAGTTTTAGGTGACCCAACAACACCTAGTGGTTCTATAGCAATCGTTAAGGAACCATCCACTAGTTTATATTATTTAATAGCAGCACAAAAAAGGTATCTAGCGGCAATAACAACATCAGCTGCTAACTTTTTTGGTACGATACACACCCCAATCCATGTTGATACTATTGGTGTTAATATACAGTATTATTTTTGGACTTCATCTATGGGTCAATTAATAGATAATTTTGGTATCGGTTCAGCAACCCAATACGAATGCGGTATAGCATCAATACTTTTTAGAGGTGGTTCACAACCACCAGATTGTGTATACCCAAACGCTTATACATACAATTGTACTATTAATGGGTGTGAGTCCGTATTTTCTTCGTCTACTGTACCAGCAGGGCAATTTGCAACTCTAGATGCGTGTACTGGTCAATGCTTGTCATATTCTTGTAATAGTGAAACGTACGATTGTTTTGAGGTACAAGGTACTGGACAAACAGAAACTTATATAATGCCTGATGATTGTAACGAATTTTGTTTACCTCCATATTGGCTTTGTGGTGAAAATGGGTGTATAAGCGGAACCCCAACAAACTTTGTATTTTCATCAATCACAGAATGTCAACAATCTTGTGAAACATATAATTGTACAGCTAATGGTTGTTTGCCACAAATAGGTTCTGGGGGAACTTATACAGCGATGACATCATGTACAGCATCCTGTTATTCTTATGAAATATCTTGTCTGGGAGCAACACCTGTTTGTGAACCATTTAACCCACCTTACTATGGTACTGGTGGTACATTTACCGGAGCATCTGCAAATGCCGCGTTAATTGCTTGTACCGCCGCCACAGCTACCACACCTTGTGTTTCCTGGGTTTGTAATGAACAAAGTGTAGCAGAGAATACAGACATATACGTATATTACGATACAACGTCCATGAGTTTTTCAAATACCGTGACAGCTCATAATGCTATAATGCAGTGGACAACCACAATACCTGGTTGGTCGGGAAATATATACCACACACCTATGAGTAACGAAAGATGGTTAGGTTGGGCAGGAATACCATACCACCAACCAACATCTTATGGATTAAGAGATAGTAGTAGTCACTCACCACAAGGACCAACTGGTACTGGGTGGGGAGCTAACAATATCATTAGGTCCTACGAAGTAATAGCTTGGGGTCAGTCACAATCAACTGGAGCGTATTGGTATGATGCTTTTGACCCAGCGTTTGGACCTATAATACTTAACCAAACTACTTCTAATGGAACACCAGCAGGAACATATAACTTTAGAGGGTATCCACCTTATGCGGGTGGTAGTACTACATCACCAGACTACACTGTTCCAGTATTGAATGTAATATTTGCTGATGAATCTGATAGTACACTTACTAACAGTACTATAAACGGAAATGAGGATGACAATACCGCTATATACTATGATGTGAATAGAGTATCTGCCAATGCACCAACATGGGCAGCTACAGCAAATAATGCCGCGGGTAATGAACCAACCCAATATTTTCAAAATGACTATAACCGATGGATTTCAATTTGGAACACCATACAAGCAAATGGTGGTACAGTTGCTAGTTTTGTATACCCAACAAAACCAGTAAATTATGCAAACTGGGGTAGTGGTACAAAAATGGTATTTAAACATATGGCTTTATCTGTGTTAGCCTCGATAAGTAGTGGTAATATGAACCAATACATTGACCCAGGTACTACCCTACCATACCCATTAGATGGTTTATGGTCAGCAGGTACCGCACCTAGGATGTCAAGTTTTGGTGGTACAATTGGTGGGACACCTGGTTTATGTAGTATCGCTAATCTAACACAACTAGAAACACAAAATGTTTATTGGGATTCTGGATTTGGTGGACTAGACCAATACGGATTCGGTACCAATATTGAATTCCCAACATATACATACACACAATTTCAAACAGATTTAGATTCATTTGTTACTGGTGGTCAAGTCACTGTTTCTACAGGATGTACCTCAGCAGCAACATCAGTATCGACAGCTTTCCCATTTTCTTCACAAACAGACTGTTTAAATTTTTGTACTCCTATGTATGAATGTACAACTGACGGATGTATATTAAACAGTACTGGTGGTACTTTTCTTAGTATGTCAGCTTGTACAGCGTCATGTCAGTCATGGAGTTGTACCACAGTTGGGTGTGATTCTTATAATTCACCAGCAGGTGGTACTGGAGGTACTTTTACAGCACTAATAGATTGTCAAACAGGCTGTACATCATGGAGTTGTGCTTACGTACCACCAAGTCTTATAAATACACAAAATGGTTGTGTTGAGTATATTGGTAGTGGGCAAACTTATTCTGCTGAAAGTGCTTGTACAGCAACTTGTATTTCTTGGGATTGTTCCTTTAGTTCACCATGTATATCGTATCCTAATACAGCACATACATTTAGTACAGAAATAGAATGTACTGGTTCTACAGATTGTAGTTGGTGGCAATGTCAAGTGGGTGGGTGTATACAACAATCGGGTAGTTATGTTGTTGGAGTTAATAACTATATAACTGAACAAGCATGTAAAGACGTTTGTTTTGGTTGGGGGTGTAGTCAAAATAACATCAGTTCTGACACTAACATATACGCTTTTTATGACACATCTTCTATGACACTATCTTGTGTTCAAAATGCACACAACTCGTTAATGTCTTGGATAAACACCTTACCTAACTATACTGGAAATACATACCACGTAGCTATTGATGATGAACGTTGGTTAGATTGGGGGAACTCTGTTTATAGTGGTACAGTTAAAAATGGATTACAAACACCTAACCTACTTAACAATTTCCAAAACTTACAAATTATACAATGGGGGTCAACAACATCACAAGCAGCTAATTGGTATGATAATATGGTGCCAGGTACAACAAGCTTATTTGGTATAGGTAATATAACTACTAAAGGATTACCTCCAACAACATCAGTAACAGGAAAAACTTTAATAATTAACTTTATTGATGAATCTGCTGGTGTTGGATATATAGATAATTCAGCCAGTAGATATCATGGTGGAAGTGGTGTTGTTGGTAATATACCACAATTTTCAGGTGGAAGTAATATTACAGAATACCAACCAACATCCGGGTGGTCTGAAGATTATACAGCATGGACAAATACATACGCTGCTGTAATAGCTTCAGGTGGTACAACACAAGGTTTTATGTATCCAACCCAATGTAATACAACTCAGATGAATACCAAAAAAACATTTGCATTACAGGTTGTAGCATCAATAACGGCTGGTGACCAACCAACACCTAACGGAACATTTTCTGCAAGTACATACCCTAGAACTTTAGCGTCAGGAGGGGTACAAGGTGGTGTACCAGAATTGTGTGGAATTGCTGATTTACAAATGTTAAGTATTACTAACCCTTACTATTCTGCGGGAACAGGTAACTTAGCAGCCAAAGGATGGGGATATAACATAGACTTTTTACCTTTTAACTCAACTCAATTCCAGAACGACTTAGGTTCATTTTTAACACAAACAAGTACATCAGCAACTCCAGGTGAATGTGTTTCAGCTGAAACATTATGGCACCAATCAATAACACACCCATATTCTTGTGAAACTTGTTCTACAGTAATATTAGCGAATGGAACTTCTTATTTTGAAGATAATTGTTGTAGTTGTAATTGTATACCACCAGAACAACTATACGTTTGTACAACTACTGGTTGTTCATTATCTGCTTTAGGTACTTTAACTTGGGACCAATGTAATAACCCTAACCTTGAACTCCCTTGTATATCATACAGTTGTACAACTGATACGGGGTGTGAAGATTATAACTTCCCTAACCCACAAATGTTAGCACACAACGGACTAACATCAGCACCCACAGGTTCTATATACCCTAACCCGGTAGGTGGTACTGGAGGTACTTTTACAATGCTTAGTGATTGTTATAGGTTATGTAGTTCTTACAACTGTTTTTGGGACCCGATAAATATGTCAATAAATCAAGACGGGTGTTTACCTCAACTTGGTACTGGTGGTACATACTATAATGAATTACAACAAACTTTAGGGACAAACTCTTCTTATTCAGCTTGTACAGCAGATTGTAAATCATGGGAATGTAATAACCCTTGTGGTTCAACAACTTTCCCTACACCAATAGTTACACCAGCACAACCAGCACTTAACCCAGTTACGGGATGTACACAATACCCTAATACTGGAGCAACTCACCTAACAGAAATAACTTGTACAGCTTCTTGTGAAGAACATTGGTATTGTTTTACTGGGGCCGGTATGACCTTTTTACAAAATTGTTTAAATGCGACATCAACTGGGATTATAAGTAATTCATTTGAGGGACAAATAACAGCAATTGGAAATAACAGTACTTGGCAAACCACACAATTTGGTAATTTAAGGTGGGATATGACAGGTAACTATTTTAATCCTAGTCCTACCATAGCTTCAACTCAACCATTACCGGTTAATCCTTGTGAGGCAACAGCAGGACATTGGGCAAGAATTATATCTGTATCACATTCACAACTAGGGTTGGGAACACAGTATTATACTTGGGCAACATTTATAGATGCTTTAAACACACTTCCTGTTAGTCCACCATTACAATATACTGATGGATGGCAAGATGTAATAAATGCTGCTGGACCACATATTTTCTGTGAGTGGGAGTGGTGTAATTGTGATACACCAGATTGTTTAATTGGTTGTATAGACGAATTACCTTTACCTGCACAGACACACGGAGCGTATACATCATCCACAGCAGCAACAGAAGTTTGTTGTACTGGAGCGACAGCTACTACCTGGAGTTGTCAAACGTCAACTCAAGCAGATAGTTGTGATGGATTAACTTTAATTCCAGGTACATATAATTTTGCTGCTCAAGCTTACGACTATATGTCAATTAATCTTGCTACGAACACATTTAGTGGATATCAATATGAAAATACCGCACCACCAGCAGGTACTACTGGATGTGCAGGACCTAACGGAGGTCAATTATATCAGTTAACCGGGATAACTTTAAATAATTCTATTTTACAAAACACAAATTATACTAGTTGGTCAAGTTTTATAGCAGCTTGTCAAGCAGTACCAGCACCAGATGGACCAATACTAGGATTGGTTGTTGGAATGCCATCTTCAGTTATAGTAGCACAAATACAATCTTATTCAGCTTTTTGTGCTTCTGATTTGGTATATGGCACTACAGAATGTATTTGTACAAACAGCCCATGTAACTGTATTGAGCTATTAGATGGTACTGGTACTTACACATCACAAACCGAATGTCAACTAGTTTGTTGTAATTCAGGTACCTCATGGAATTGTCAAAACGGAATACCTTACGCACCTAATTGTTCTACTAAAGATTATTTGGGTATGTTTAATGACGATAACAACGCTATGGATTATTTTAGAGTTAATTCAGGTAATACACAATTCGGATTATCTAAAATAGTACTTGCTACACCGAATCTTCCAGGTGTTAACCCTTTAACATGGGCACAAGTACAGTCCAATATGGGGGTAGCTTGGAACTGGCAAGATTGTTATTATAATCTACCTGGAACACAAGACTACTACCCATACCAATACATGGCAAACATTTCACACCCCAATGTAAATGGTGGTCAGACATATAACACATGGCAAACTTTCTCGGGAGCAGTAACAACTGCTGGGGTGACGTTTAATTCTACTGATTCGGTAATGACCGTCTGTGGTAAAATAGACAATCAAATAGGAGGTACGGGAATAGGATGTAATATAGAAACCTTTAATTGTTGTCGTCAAGAACCTTGTTACTGTTATGAAATATTTTCAGGTGGAGGAACATATAACACACAAACCGATTGTCAACCAGTTTGTTGTCCACCACCACCAATGGGTTGGGATTGTACACCACCAATATTCCCACAAACAATAGGAACTTGTTTATTTGTACCATACGGTCTACATGCTACATGGAATGACTGTATACAAAATTGTACTGGAGAGACTTCTTGGAATTGTCAACCAGGATTAAGTGAAGTTATTGGTATAGACTCACCTAATTGTGGTGCAGCAACCACTTATATTAACCCTGGTGTTCCAATGGGACCTTTACAAGCACTTGCATTTTCATTGGCAAACTTCCCAATGATAAACTATGAATTAATGTACAATTTACATAACTCCACTTTTGGTGCGGGAACTAATAATTGTATAGACCCTGTCTCTGGATATTATTATAAAGTTAACATAAGACCAAGCTGGTACACACCAGGTGGGATATATGACTCAACCAACATTCAAGTCTGGAGTCTGGACTGGGCTAACACAATAGATTATCTTAATACCACATACCAAAATTCAGGAAATGGTTCACAAACTACAACAACACCTTTCTTTGTAGGAATGACTATAACAGACATAGAATCAATGATGGCAGATACAGACCCTAATTATGGTATTACGTGGGGTACTAATCATGGAAGAATAGGAACAGTTTCTCAGAATTGTTCTTGTACTGTAACACCTTGTGATTGTGTTGAAGTTTCTGGTCCAGGTGGACAATACCCAACATACGCAGATTGTATACCACCATGTTGTGAAGTGGAAGAACCAACATACGATTGTGAAATTAATGGTTGTATAGACCCAGGTGGTGGTTACGGATACTACACAGGAGCTACAGCATTACAAGACTGTCAAGACGTTTGTTATGAATGGGTGTGTAGTGAAACAACATCAATTAATTGTAGTAATTTAATACCGTTGGAGTTTTATGGAAATTTACAATATATCTATGGGGAATTAAATCTACAAAATATACAACCACGTACTAATGTACATCTAGGTGGTGGTTTAATACCCCCAGCAACTATATGGCAATGGGCACAACCAAATAACCCAGGTAATGTAATTATAGATTTCTTTGGTAACGGTCAGGACCAGTACTCACCATATGATATTCACCTAAACACCATTACTGGAAAATATAATATGCAACAAGAAGATGTAAGTAATTATAAAATGGATACAACAACTATAGGTCCAGAATCAGTATTAACAGGAAATAGTATAGCTAATTACTGTACATCACCACACGGTAAGTGGTGGAGACCTACAGGTATTGGTGTTGTGGATAAAAGTACTGGAGCAGTACTAGTGTCACCACAAAATACTTGGGCTAATTTACTTAGTCAAGTGATAGTTGACTACCCTAACGTGTGTGTACATCTTGGACTCGCAACCACCACAGCAAATGTGACTGGGTGTTTAGATGCTATGTTGTTAAAACAACCTTACCACGTAAATGACGCTTTAGAAAATACACCAAATGGTTTTGCTTTATTAAAAGGTGAATTAAGATTGTATGGGGAAGGGTGTTTATGTTAGATAATAAAAATAATAATAAAATAAATATATAGATAATGGCTTGGAATAACATAAAAATAACAATACCTGGTGTAGGGGAAAGAGCTTACATATTTAGTAATTACATAGATAATAATGGTAATTGTGTGCCAAATACACCTAACTTACGGTCATGTTGTTACTTCGCTAATGAAAGTTGGGATGTAGGGCAACCCCTTAATGGGATATACCCAAGTGTTGGAGACTGGTTTACATATACTGATACTTTTTCTAATGCTGGTCAAGGTCAAGTAGCATGTTATAAGGTATTAGAGATTATAGACGAAACAATGTACAACAATGGTACTTGTACTGTTTGTCCATCAACTAGCCCTTGTGGTACTAATTGTGTTTACACTACAGCCCCATATACTCCACCACCTAATGGAATAGCTGTCACATTTTGGCAAACACCAGTAGCGAACGCTAATGACTTTACAGCGGGCATAACAAATAACTGTAGTTATTGTTTACTTGGTCAGGTGGTTACTCCAAATACTGGTAATCCACCTGCTTGGGCAGAGTGTTGTGGTCCACACGCTTTATTATACGCTGGTAGAACAACAGAGGTATATCCACCAACAAATATTGGTGGTAGTTGGATATTACCTGATAATAATGTAATACCAATACTTCCAGATGACATAGGATTGCCTTATTGTGCTTTTAGAGGTTTAAACGAACCTGTTAGTAATGGTAATTTAATTGTTTCACCTATTGATTTATGGGACGACCCTCAAGGATGGAACCAAAGTACAACAATACCTAGTTTAACAAACTGGGTAGATGTTCATTCATTTACAAACTACATATCTCAAGCTCACCCGTACTATGATAAAATATCAAACCAACCACTAAACGATTTTCTAGACGGAATAATTATTCTACCTATTACAGGACATTCATCACTAACTTCAGTTCATCCACAGCCATTTCAAACAAATACATACCCAGTATACCAAGAAGATTTGAGGGGTGATGGTTGTGAGTGTAGTGGAGAAAGTACTACATCAGTATTTACCTGTCCTTGCCTAGCACAATCTCCAACATATGTATCACAAGCAGATATAACAACGTATGGGAGTGTTCAAAACGCAATAAATAATCTGAGTGGTCCGACAGCATATTTTAACACACACAACATATCTTCATTTTGTGTGACAAATGGTTGCCCAGACCCAAACGTAGCTGGAAATTGTCTAAAAGTGCCTTTAACAGCACGATTTTCAAATTTCGGTGACCCTAATAACGCAACTTATGGCCCACTAGTGTGGAATGGTGGTGGTGGTTGGGTTAGTCCGTACACTACACAAAACGGAACTCAGGTGGGATACAATTACCAACAAATAATAGACTGGCTTAATTTAGTTGCTAGTACAGAAGGTTACGTTGGTGGATTTACAACTTCTATGACCATAGCACAATTAATAACTCTTGCACAATCTCAGAATACATATACAAATCAAGATTACTATGATGCTCAGGTAAATGCCGGTATATCAACAACAGTATATCCTAATGTGTACCCACAAGACAGTGTTATACCAACACCATTTGTAGGTGCTGGAGCTAGTCTATGTACCGGTAGTCAAACAACAACAACTACAACACCAGAAACTGCCGATGTTATGTTTCTTGGTGGATTTGAATTAATAGAAAAATATATAACCAGTCCAGTTAGTAATTATGGAACAAGGATGACGAATGTACTTGCGTCAGGAAGTTGGGACAATATAAGGAATTTCTTATATAGTGCTGGGATGCCTAACACTTATTTAAGTTACGATGATGCTCGACCTTGGTTTGAATCTAACGCGAACTCAGCAGCTATGGGTTTACAAACAGTAGTTAACCCACAAGCATATCCAGATAACGCACCAAATAGAGTTAATATCTTTAATGATGTTTACGTTATAAATAAAAGTTTAACTACAAGATGTCCAAACGGTCTCCCTATAGGATGTACAGACCAAACTGCAACAAATTACGACCCTAACGCTTTAGTAAATTGCGATGGTAGTGTTCTTGGGTCTATACAACCTGGTTGGAATAGTTGTTGTAATTATATAGGTCAGGGTTGTGGAGCTGCAGTTTGTTGGGATTGTGACCTAGTAACGTACAGTTGCTACATATCTTCAACAGGACCATACTCTTCACTACAACAATGTGCTACAGCTTGTACGGATTGTAGTTGTGTTAAAGTTATTGGTACTGGACATACTGGTGGGTATTATTATACGGCACAAACAAATTGTGATGAAGATTGTTGTGGTGGACCTAGTGTAGGTCTTTGTGATGTGTTAATTGTTGGTGATGATGTTGGTGTATTACATTATGACCCTGCAACTCACTCCACAACACACCTATTTAGTGACAATTCTTATGATAGATATGATATAGCTGCAAGTTATGATAAAATATGGATTTACACAATAACTGGTGGTGGTACAAAAATTAAAGAGTTTGACATAACATTATCACCATTTACATTAAGTTATTCTAGAACAATAACAGTACCAGCATATGGTATTGGTAAAGGGTTAACATTTTATGGTTTAAATAAATTAGTTTGTGCAAACACAAAAGTTGAGGTTGTAGATATAACTCCTAATGCTGGGCAAATAGGAACTATTAGTACATTATTTTCATTACCTGGTGGTACATCTTGTACTGGAGACTTAGTGTATACTGGTACTATGGGTGGTGTTGGTAGTATGTTCGTAATACTATATGGTACAGCTAATGTTAAAAAAGTAGGTAAATTTACACCAACAGGTGTTTTAATACAAGACGCTGTAATACCATCAACGATTCTTACAGGAACAACATTTATGGATTCATTATTTACTGACGTTGATACTAATACAATATATGGTATAACTGATGATGCTAGGGTTTATGAATTACAACAAACCCCAGTTTTACAATTTGCACCAATATCTACACCAATGAACAGCCCAATACCACTTCCTGGTCTTGTAGCTGGAACAGGTAAAATACACGGTGCTGACAATATACAAGCACCAAATAATATGGCAATAGAATTATCTTGTTCTTCAGGTATTACCATACCAGTAAGTTATAACTGTTCTGTAGCTGGTACTAGTATTGGTTGTGTAGACCCTGGTGATGGTACAGGTGATTATACTGGTACTACAGCACTTTTTGATTGTCAAAATCAAACCCCAGGTGCTGGTGGTTGTATAGTAACTTGGAATTGTGACCCAGGTAATCCAGGAACTGAATGTGCAAATGTCACCGTAAATTTACCTTGGCCATCTGTTTGGAATAAAAATTCGGCACTAGCTTATATAGCACATCCAGGAATGGGACTACAGTACACATCACTGGACCAAATATCCTACGCTGGTGGAAGCCCACAACCTGGTCAGTGCTTTATCCAGACATCTAGTGGTTCAAAACCACAATGGAGAGTATCTTATTTCCAAGTTTCTGTGGTAAGTAATCAAAACATGTATCATTGGGCATATTTTATAAATCAATGTGTACTTCAAGGTGTACCTGTTAATTTATCAATGACATTACAAACAGTAATAAATAAAATAGCTCTATTCTACAACATACCATCTGTTTCTGTGATGAAGATTTGGACAAGTCCTTGTATTTGTACCGCACAACCATGTGACTGTTTTCCAGTACTAGGTTCATCCGGACAATACCCAACAGAAGCTCTGTGTCAAATTCCTTGTTGTGGTCCAGACCCATGTATAAAATGTTGTATAAATAAACAAGGACATCAAATACAAATGTCACCTAACGCAAATCCATGTAAATGTCCATTTGGTTGGGTTGAAATACCGTGTGGCCCACAAGGACCATGTCACCCAAATGTGTCTTGTGCACCTGGATATCATTGGAGTTATGTTCACTGTAGGTGTGTCTGTGACCAACAACCTTGTCCATGGAATTGGACTTGGGATGATGTTACTTGTAATTGTGTTCCTAATATTATGGCTAGTAAAATTCCGTCTGATAAATATAGAGACCCTAAAGGTACTGACATAACATTAGCTAGGGGTGTTTACGATTTTGAAGTAAGTGCATTAACTACTACTAACACATCATTTTCAACAGGAGGTGGAGTAACAACTACTGGTGGTGGTGTTGGTTCAGGTACTGGTTCTGGACAAGATAGGTTTAAATTAACAGAAACAGGTTGTCTGATGTGTGAAAGAAACCAATCAGAGGACTATTATAAAGCTAATAACTGTATTTACACTAATTCACAATGTGGTGAAGAAAGTGTTCTTACATACTATATTTGTTCTTCAGCTACTAATCCGGTAGTGGGAGAATCACAAAAAGCCTGTATACCACAAGACATACAACCATCAAGTGGAGTTTACTACAATAATTTAGAAAGTTGTTTAAATAGTGGTTGTGGTGGTTACATGTGGTGTGAAGCAGGACAAATAGTAAATGGTGTTAACTTTGAAGGTTATGAAACTCAAGCCTACTCCCCAATTCCTATGTGTTGTTCGTCAATGATTCAAAACACACCACAAGGTAAGCATGTTTATAGTTACACATCATCTGGTCCATTGACAGTAAGTAGTTGTCAAAGTGGTTGTAAGGATGCACCTGGAGATACTTGGTTCCCACTATATAACGCTTTTGGAACAAACACATTTTCTGAGAGTCCTTTAGCTTATTTAACCAGAGAACTATTACTACAAGTTAATGTAGGTCAGTGTATAGCTTCTACTAGTGATGATAAGTTTGTAAGATTAGGGTATACTAAAATAAACCCTTACTAAAAAATAAATTAAAATGGTATGGATAAAAAAGTAGAAAAAATGACATATAGTGAAATTGATAAAAGACTTGAAAAATTAATTAAAAAAGTACAATCTATTTCTAAGAATAAGAAAAAACCCCAGAAGGTGTTAGTGTAATGATAAAAATTGCACTATACTTTTTGGTGTTATTTCACCACTTAGGTATTTTAGGTTTTTTAATTTCGGCACCATTATTAGTCGTTATGGAACCTATTTGGATTTGGTTACCTTTAAACACTTGGATTTTGCATTTAATATTTTCTCCAGTGTTAGTTTGTCCATTAACAATATGGGAAAATAGATTAAGAAAAAAATTAGGTTGGGAAAAGATTGATACATTCTTTAAACATTATTATATTAAACCTTACAAATTATGGCAAAAAAAATAATTATATCAGAAACACAGTTAAAAAAAATTGTTAATAAAATTAATGAGGATGATAACTGGTGGGAAAATGAAGGACCAGATAAATGGGATTCTTTAGAAAAAGATTTAAGATTTGTGGTGGATAAGATTATAGACAAACATAAATCTAACTGGGGTGACGACCAGTATGCTGTGATTGGTGCTATTGAACAAATATTCGAAGGTATGTTTGCTAAGGTAGGTCGTTAAACTAAAACAACCTCAACCCGACAGAATGAGCCAAAGTACTCAGAGGCTACATCAAGGTAATAATCCCAAAGGTCTTCTATTAACTCCATTTGTTCGTTAGTATAGTTACTATAAGAACTTAATTTATTTTGTGCACTTTCTGGGAATAGTTTTTTTAGTCGGTCACTATCATCAAGTGAGGCGTACCCATTTATGTCGATTACCACTCTAATATCCCAACAAGAATAACCTCTTTCACCAAAATTTTCTGTTTCATCAAACAGATAGTCGAAGGAGACAGGTTCCACTTTAAATTTTAATTTGTCAAACCCCATCTCACTAGTGGTTTCCCACCCCTGTTTTGCAAATTCACTAAATTCAACCCCACCTAACCATTCTAGAGCTAATACAGGGTATACAACATCAGCGACATTATCAAAAGGTTTATCCTCACCTATAACATTAAAGTATTTTAAGCAATCATAACAAAGCCCATGTTTATCCCAGTAACCAAATATTTGTTTTTTTAGTTCTGGTTTAACATATCTTGTAAAATAAGGGTTAGTGTCTGTAGGGGAATGACCATCTATGTTCACATCCACATCTTCAGTTAAGGTACCTAGAATTAAAGAAATTAGTTTCTGGTAGTCAGGGCTTTCATATATGGATTTGTACATTCCAGCTAAAGGAATTAATTCATATTGGTCTGAAGGTACTCTATTAAGTAAACGTCTAAGAGTTTTAATTTTCCTAGGAGTAATATACTTACTAAACCTACCAACATCTGACGTAGTAAAACCACCTATGTAATGTGATAAAAAATATAACTGGTTATCTAAGTCTTCCGGCAACTCACGACTAATCGTGTAATCTTCATTAATGTTAGAAGAGTCCCCAATAACTTTAATAAAAACTGTTAAAGCACGATACCTAGACGAATTAATAATACCCTCTCTATCAAAAGGTTTTTCATATAAATTAAGTTCGTCAACCATCTTAGTCAACAGTCTACGTTCCCGGTAGTTTGCATTTCTTGCAAAAGAAATAACATCTGAACTATCGAACCCACCTAACACATGTATTAGTGTAAACAGTGTATTATCTAGTTCTTTAGGTAGGTCCTTAGTTATCATATTACCTTTATACCCCTCACTTAAAACAATGTCATTAAAGTTAGTATCCATAATATATAAATAGTGAGTAACCCACAGTTTATTTCCAAAAAATTTGTATTAAAACTAAACAACTAGCTAAACACAAGGAGATTAATGTTTTTGTGTTAATACCTTCACCCTTTAGTAACCAAGTAAATAAACTAAAAATTATAATACCACAAGCAAAAGCTAAGAATCTTTGCGGCCACAATAAACCGTCAAAAGCAGCGACCCCGTGACGAGTAGCTTCTAAAAACAACCAACTAATAGGAAGACCACATAAAATGAGGACCCATTCGTATTTTCTAAAAGAACCCCACACAAACTGCCCATTTAATTGTAACCAAACCAGTGTCTGAGCAAAAACAAATAGTAGTATACTGACGATTAAATTTTTCATAATATAAATATAATAATAATATATAGTAAATTATAGTGATATAGCTTATATTTATTATATAGCAAAGCAGCTAGCTGCTAAATAAAATTATATATGGCTAAGAAAATAAAATTATCAGAATCACAGTTAACCCAGGTTGTCCAAAAGGTTATAAAAGAACAAAAAAATTATACTGACGACCCAAACGCATTCACAACAGACGTAAAAGATGTTAGCTTTTATGGGTTAAATACATATTTCACTGAGTATAGTGACCGTGACATAGATGTTACATACACAAACTGTTATGTAAACTGGAGGTATGATATGGAGGTAAGAAGTTGGGGTATTAAAGATATAAGTGTTTATACTACTAGTGTGGTAATAAATGCGACAGTAGAAATATATGACGAAGACTACACTAAAGTGGAGGTAGAAAAAGAAATTGAGTTGTTCGTTGACGATATGGGTGGTTTTAATGACGAAGAAGAAGGTAGGTGGCATTATGAAGACGAAATGTCAGATAACATATTCTCTCACAGTATACTACCAACAGATTTAGAGATTGATATGAATACAAAAACAGTGCAAGTAATATGGAATTAAAAAAAGATTTACTAACCGAGTTAAATAGAAATAGAGAAATAATGGGATTAACACCATTACTAGAACAAGAAAGTGATAATGTAATGAGTATATCCAGAGAGGAAGAATGCCCTTGTTTAGATGACTCAGGAAAACCAGACGGAACCACGTCGCCAGGTTGTTGTGACGAGTGGACCGAACAAGACCAACAAGACTACGAAAAATTTCAAAAAAAATACGGAGGACCACCATCATTCGCAAAAAAATACTCTTCTTTACCTGGAGTAAGAGAGTTAAAGGGAGCATACTTACAAGAAATTTTAAATTTAGCAAAAGAACAATTGCCAATAATAACAAAAAAAGTGAAAGATTCAGAAGTTGGTGAAGGTTATGGACTTATGGTGAATTTAAAAAATTCAATTTCGGAAATGAATCGGATATTAGAAATGAGTGAAGATGAGTTTCTTTCTTTAGACCTAACACAACAAGTTATCTACGCTAGAAATGAAAAAGAAAAAAAGGACGCTACACAGAAATGGACATTAAACAAGTTAAAACGTGATAAAGATTGGACTGAACTCCAAAAACAAAATAGAATAAAAAATACTTCAGATAGAGATTCCGATTTCGAAGAACTTAGAGTATCCACATCTAAACTTATGAAAGGTTTTATTAAAAAATTAGATAGAAAATCTAAAAAAAGATGGGCAAATAAAGATAAAGCTTACAATGAAAAAGGTTGGGTTATGACCGACGAAGATAAGAAAGGGTTATTTAAAGTATTCAGAGATTACTTTATTGAGTGGAGGGACATGAAAAGAAATAGGAAGTACGCAAAAAATATGTCAGACCTTAAACTACTTAAAAAATTCTTTTCTGAAATAAACTTAAAAAACGTTAAAGGTCCTGATGAATTAATAAATTTAGACCCTATTAAAACAGAACCTACAGAACCTATAGTTGGTTGTGGACAAGAATTAGGTTTACAATTACTAGGTGTACAAGACGACGAATTCACACCATTTGTTAATAATAGTACCGAACTACACCAAGACTTAAAAGATGAAATTAATGGTGTTGTTATCGGTCTTGGAAATGCTTTAAAGGAAAATCCTGGTGTTGAGTATAAAATTTCGTCATATAGAATTTGGACATCAGCAAGTAGAGCAAGAAATGGTGGAGCGGTTAGAACCTGGTCATTCCAAAAACTATCAAACGCAAGAGCTCAATCAGTTAAAACTTTTATTGATAATGCATTTGCAAAAATAGGGGTAAAATTACCAGAACCACAAATAGATAGTAGTGGTGAAAATAATGATGGTTCTAGTGGACCAAACCCACCATATCCTTTTACTATGGTAAAAGGAAGTGGACCTACACCAACTACAGATGAAAAGGATAGAGATGAGTTTAAGAAACCTTACGCTTGTGAACCAACGGACGGTAAATTTGTTTGTCCAGAGTATGATAAGTTTAAATTTTGTATGGTAGATTTAGGTATTGAAGTTTACCCACCAACGACAGTACCAAGTGAGAAACCAGGTGAACCTGGAACTTTTGAGGATGTAAAACTTACTTTACCTTCACGTAAATGGGAAATAAAATTTGTACCAAAAGAAAAGTATGGTGGTGGGTCTTCATATAGATTAAGGTCTCCTATAAAATTCACACTTAAAAGAGTTAATAGAAAACCAAAAGGTAAATCTTTAGGTGGTACCTTATGTCCAGACTTTGGTGGTGATGGTACACGTTTAGCTGTAGGTATTGCAACTGGACCACTTATTGACCAGGTAGTAAAAAACGGTTTGGCTAGTTATAACACAAGCTGGATGTCTAATTAGGTAAGGAACCCCCATAAATATTTAAGGTAACATAAACCCAACTATTGCTGTGTTCGTATACAGACTTAACCCAATTTGTACTTTTGTGTGAGCTAATAGCTCCTGATTTATATTTAGTTCGTTGTAAAAGTGTTCTGTTGTGTGGTGGTGAAGCAATCCACATTTCTAATGTAGTAGTCGCAATTTCTTCTACTGATAAATCTAATGTATTAACTACCGCTATATTTTCACCACAACGTAACCAGTTAGTAAAAACAGAATCAAAACGGTGACCTAAACGACTAACTTCTACATGGTCACTAACATCTTGTAACTCATAATGTGAAATGTTAGATATTTTTACTTGATACTCATTGTGTTTTTCCGCTATTAAAAAAACTTTAGAATCCCAAACCCAAGAACTCAAACCATTAGAAATACGGTATTCATTTACTTTATCAAAGATAAGAGAATCTAATTTAGTCTGGCCATAAGATAAAGTAGTTAGAAGTATGGATAGTATAAGGAGTATTTTTTTCATTTAATTTTATTTATTGGGTTAAACATTTGGTGTGTTATAGTATACGTAAAATTTATCTTTGTAGTTACAAATATTTCTTACATTTATACTACAAAGATAAACAAATATATTGACATAACAAAATGTAATGACTATTTATTATGTAAATAAAAGAAGTATCTTTAATATAAAATAAAACAAATGGATATAATAGATGAAAAAGTTTTTGATGAAAAACTAAAAAATGAAAAAGTTGTTTTGGTGGATTTTTGGGCACCTTGGTGTGGACCATGTAGAATGTTAACACCAACAATAGATAAGTTAAAAGAACAATACCCAAACAACATACTAAAAGTTAATGTAGACCAAATGAAAGCTTTAGCCGCAAGATATGGTGTTAGAGGTATCCCAAACGTAACAATAATTAAAAATGGTGAAGTACAAGAATCTTTACAGGGCGTACAACCAGGTTATTTATATGAACAAAAATTAAAGTATTATATTAACTAATATAAACTACCACATAAAAAAAACCCATATTTGTGGGTTTTTTTATGCAATTACATTTCTTCACCACCTTTAGATAAGGCATCTATAGTATAGTGGTATTCTAATGTTTTGTTGACTAAACCATCTATTTTATCCTCAGTACTTGTATAAGCGTATTCGTTTTGAGTGTATGAACCATTACGCCATACACCATTAAAAGGTTCTGGTGTAACCATAACCTCTTGATAGTCACCATCAGAATCAGTCATACCAACAGAAACTTGTTCTGACAGTGATTTAGTATTTTCGTCGAAGTAATGACTATTAGGGTTATCTTCATTTAAAATATATTTTAAGATATCTATTTTTAAATTTTCAGGTAAATCAACCAAATAACCATCAGTGAGGATATCTTTAGAGTTCCACCAGGACAATTCTTTTAATTTTATATCATAATATACTGCCCATTTTTTATCGTTATGTTTTGATAATATGTAAAGTAGTACACCTTTTTTTGAATATTCGTAAAAAGTTTTAGGTTCTTTACTGGAAGTACACCATTTAGTAGAAGCCCCATATTTTCTGGAAGCAAAAACATTAAGTGGTTTAATTACGGTATAATCGGAACTATCTAAAATAATTTTTTTTATTGGTTTACTACCACATCGTTTTTCTTCAGCGTCTATAACAGCCAAAGATATCTCACCTAAAGATTTATATTCTTGTACATCTTTAATGGCAATTAGGTTTTCATCACACAAAACCTCAAACTTCTCTAAATCATTTATAGCGTCAACACCACCCAAACAATCTATTAAAACGTTTACCACCTCTTCATTTATCCCACGAGTTACCTCTACTTGATTACTTAGTTCCCAAACACTACCTTGTGGTAAGGCAACAGATTTATCGTAAAATTTTAATTCCTTTAATAAAATTCTCATAAATTTACCACCCTTACTAGGGTCTAAAAGTCTTACAAAATCTAGTATAGATAGGTTGTAATTTTTGTTTTGTTCTTTTAATATTTTAAGTTTCATAAGCTATTTTTACTAAAAATAATGTAAAAAAGCAAAAAAATCAAGTACGATATATCGTAATATATAACCCAATTATCTATTATAATACCCAGTGCCACACTAAAAACACTAGTTTTTTTACTTTTATTGACTTTTTAATTAAATAACGTATGTATTGTAAGAACCTTTAAAAACATATGTTACAGAAGGTATAACCATCACTAAGTTAACCGGAACTTATGTGATATAAACATTTAAAAAAAAAAGAAAAATTATGGATTCAGTAATTAAGTATGTAAATGGATTTTTTGGTGGGTTGTTATCAGTTATGATGACAGTATTACCAGTAACAATCTTATGGACAGTCTTAACAGGCGGAACAGTATTTGGAATGGATGTAATTGCTAACTTATCAGCACTTGTGACTTCACTTGGTGAAGGAGGATTTGTAGGTTTAGTTGTGTTAGTAATTGTTATGTCATTTTTTACTAATAAAAAGTAAAACATCGGTAACGAGATGAAGACTTTCCAACATCTCGTAAAAAATAACTAGAAAGTATAAAAGTTAAAACAAAAATATAAAATGAAAAAATTATTTTTAACATCCGCTATAGCACTATCAACATTATTTGCTTCAGCTCAAAACTTTATGGTCGTATCTACTTATGATGGTGACCAAGAAGAAACTGTGGACATGTTAACTCAAAACATTGGTTTTGGTTACGCTGTTAACGAAACATGGACTTTGGGTTTAATACAAAATGGTGAAGATGTGGACGGTGAAACTATTTACGACTTATGGGCAAGATATAATCTAAAAAATGATTTGTATCTTTCTCTACAAGCACCACAAGAAGAAACTACGGACAACTTAACAGTTGGGGTTGGGTACTCTTTCAATGTTTGGAAAGGTCTTAATGTTGAACCAAACTATAGTATGGGATTAAAAGAAGACGAAGCTGGGGACAGAGAGGGAACTTTCAACCTAGGTTTATCATACAAATTC
>Ga0070747_1000104_pt1 | contig 39434 bp, 46 predicted proteins | sample VirMetDEL_Mar_31_FD_77321 | JGI IMG/M metagenome (GOLD analysis project Ga0070747, IMG submission 77321) | Aqueous microbial communities from the Delaware River and Bay under freshwater to marine salinity gradient to study organic matter... | ecosystem: Environmental > Aquatic > Marine > Coastal... | reverse complement strand
CTGCCACCCCCCTCTATCCCCCTCTATCCCCTACTGTCCTCTACTGTCCCCTACTGCCCCCCCCCCCTCTTGGTTGAAAGGGAGTGGTCGTCGCTTCGTGGAGAGTGAAAGGGCGAATGGTGGGGTTGAAAGGGGTGGGATGGGTTGAAAGGGGTTGGAGGGTTTGAAAGGGGTTGGAGGGGGCTAGGGGGGAATCGCGAGAGTATGATACTACGGTAGGGCCAACAGTAATTTGTAATATAAATCCAGAAGGCCCCCTAAGCCCCTACAACCCCCCAAGGCACCCCCCAACCCCCCCAACCGGTACACGAAGGACGGGTAAGGGATTGAAGGGCGCACAGGGGATTGTGGGGTCGCTGGTGCGACTATAGGAGCTGTGAGGCTACTTTTACGGAGCTTCGGAAGCCCAGAAGCCTACGACACCCTGAGTACCGGATACAGTCGTCTCTTCGACGGCGAATCCGACACCCGTACCGGGCGCAGTGATGAAGGCCGAGAAGTCGACCTCCACGTTGGCAGAGGTGCATCCAGGGTTCACAGCTGTGGTACCGTACAGGCTACCGTGGCACGTGGGCCACTCAGCCGGGTCGTTCTTGATACCACCGAGAACGGAGGTACAGTCGACGGGCCACGAGCGGATGACGGTGGAGGTACCAATACCAGTGATGGTCTGGGCCACACAGTCGTCAGGACCGAGGTTACCTAAGTCCCCCCCAGAGGTCTCGTAGGAATCTAGGAGAGAACCAACCGCACCACCTTCATACGAGTAGAGGTCCCAGAAGCCCGTACCACTCACGAGGACGAGAGGGACTGGACCTGTGTTGTCCTTGGACTGTCGCCACACACAACCAGAGCGGAGGTCGTCACCGGGACCACCGTCGAGGCCCACTACGCAGGCTTGATCGGCGGAGGGGAGGTTGACCCCTCGGACCACTGCGGACCCTACAAGATCCGAAGAGACGTTCTGGAGACTGTCGGTCCCTGCGTCGTACACGAGGCCATCAAGGGACTTGAGGGACCCCTGAGCCAACGGGTTCACATCCCACACGTCGTTACGCATGGAGTCGTGAGCGAAGACCGTACCGGGGAGGTTCTTCCGGTGCGCATTGCGGATTGCGTCCGTTATAAGCTCGCCCATGAAGAGGCTGCCAGCCACGTTGGGGTGGAGGCAGTCCGCCGGGGGAAAGATTCCACCCTTCGCGGGACACTCGGACGCGTCTAGGCCCGTGATGTTTCGGTAGAGGCCGAGCATGGCTGCTTCACCGTCGTTGGTCTCTACGTCGAGGAACGCTTGGTAGAGGTCCACTACTTCACACCGAGGGTACTTCGCACCGATGATCGGTAGGATGTCCTCCTGGTACTCGCGGAGGTTAGCATTACGCTGAACGTAAGCGACTGCATTACCAGTTTCCCCACGCCACTGAGGGGGCATGAGGCCGACCACACAAGACGCGGGGGTCTTGTAGTAGATCGCATCCATCATAACTTGGAAGTCTTCGATCATGTGATCGTAGAACGAGTTAGGGGCTCCGACGTGGAAGCCAGCCGGACTACCCTGCATGACATCGTTGATGCCGAGGAGGATAACGGTGGTGTCGGATGCTGTGAGACCGAGGTCTTCAGCACAAGTGAGTTCATCCGTTGAAGGATCGCCGTAAAGGTTGATGGGCGTGGCCACGGTGCCCCGCTGACACACGCCCGAGGTGGGGTGGTGGGCCACCTGCTCTGGCCCGTTGTAGCAGTTCGTGTAGCCATCACCTGCGTTGCAAAGCGAGTCGTCCTGCGTGGAGACGCGTGCGCCGTTGTTGGCTACGTTGAGGATCTGTGTCCCCGCTTCGTTGAGGGGGTCGCACCAGTCGCAGTCATCGACCTGAACTAGGCTCGTCTCAGCCGAGATGCTGTCGCCGTAGACGATCACGCGCTCAGGGAAGGCTGAACCTGCCGAGGCCGAGCCGCCCCCGCCCTGTACGAACAGGATGGTGATCCTGGCGTTGCTGGGTTGTACGGAGTCAGCAGCCACCACGAGGTAGGTACCAATCGAGTTGGTTACGAAGCGCTGTCGTATGTAGTTGTCGTCAGCGTCGATGGTGGCGAAGGTTGTACCCTGAGCGGAGACATCTGTGTCTGCGTCGGGGATGTCAGCACCAACGAGGTCGACTTCAAAGTCGCCGGTAACCCCAATGGGTTTGACATACAGGATGGAGCCGTTGAACAGAGGCCCCGCGAGAACGTCGCCGGTCCTAAGATCACCACCTGCACGGACAGTGACCGTAGTGAGTCCTCCTGCGAAGGCGCTGTTCGCAGCGACAAGAAGGAGGAGTGCAACCGTAGTTGCTATACGATGAATCATAGTTCAAGTCCCTTTCTAGGGTTTAAGGACATCAGTCCAAGTGGGTGGTGCGTTAGATGGTACGTCGGCCCCCGAGACCCTGATGCCCTTTATAAAGGCTTCAAGCTCCTCGTCGAACCTCTCGCTCTCACGAGTGTTGACCTCGACGTCGACGTCCCGTGCCATACGCTCCGTCCAGTACCTCACGGCACCTGCAAGGGCGTCGATGAGGTCGTCAAACTTCAGGCACCCTTTGTCCCTCGTGATACGAGTGAGCTGGTAGAAGGGCGTCTTGAAGACGGCGTCGGGGTCAGAGCGGTTGGAGTGGTCTGTCGTCCCTGCTGCCACCACAGATTCGTCGATGACGATACGGTGGGAAGCGAGGGCAGGTTCGAGGTTGTCGATGATACGGGCCTCTTTGGCTCCCGTAACATGGTCATCCTCCACCCCACACCCGTCAGGGTAGATGCGATGGAGGACCGGGCGGATAAGCTGGGCGTACATGCCGTCACCGAAGTTAGACTCGATGACCACTGTATTCACCTTCTCCTCCTTGGCGATGCTGGCGAGCTGGGCGAGGGTCTTCTCCTCGTACCCGCCTGCCAGACCGCCCCACTTGCGGATGATCAACATGCCGTGCAGGGCCTTTACCACTGCGTAACCGGTGAGGTCTTTACCGCGCCCGGAAGGGTCGATGTAAAGGATCGAGCCCTCATAAGGACTCCACGTCTTCTCAACGTGCAGGGGCTTAAAGAACCTGTCGCCCGTCAGGCCCACTAGGGGATACTGAGGTAGCTCTTGGTCCTCACCCGAACCCCACACGAATCTCTCGGGACAAATATCCACGTCAGTCTGCGCGACGATAAGGTCACGGAGCTTGAGGGGATGCTTGTCCTCGTCAGAGAGCGAGGTGTCCAGCATGAACTGAAGGGTGTAGCCGATACGCCCATATTCGAGGCGTCGTTCGGCAAGCTCCACAGTGCCGAAGCGTGAGGGGTCACACGGCTCCCCTGAGCGCCCATCATCAACCATCTGGACGATGGAGGGGGCAAGGGTACCGGCGTACTTATCGTAGCTGTCAGGGACCTCTGCGGTCCACGTACGGAACGTGTACCCAGCTTCGGGGAGGTGGTTGTAGATGGAGTCCTCTACCTGGGGGGTACCGAGGAAGATCATACCACCCGCTTTGCCTGCTTTACTCTCAGGCGTCAGGACAGCACCACCGAGTTCGGCGATCAGCCCCCGGAGCTTCTCCCGCTGGGCGGCAGTCTCCGAGTTGTTGACCACCTCGGCGTCATCGATGATGATGTAGTCCGCGCGAGACCCAGTGATCTGCCCTGTGATACCCACCGACTTGACGGAGGGGGCATGGGCAGCGCCTGCACCTCGGACGTCAAAGGCCACGTTGGAGGACCGGTCACCTAAGCGGGGCTCAGGGGTCAGGTGCTCTGTGACGCTCAACTCTTTGATGAGTCGCTTGGTGAATATGGAGAATGAATCGGAGCGCTCTTTGGATGCCGAGACCACGAGGATCTTGGTGTCCGGGTTACGCCACAGGAGCCAGACCACGTACGCGGACGTGATCCAGCTCTTGCCGATCCCTCGAAACGCCTTGATCCCGATCCTACGACCACCATGCTGTAGCCAGTGGGCTATCTCATTCTGGGCGGGGGTAGGATCGGGGAGGGCGAGGTACCTCCACACGTACACGAGGAAGAGCGGAAAGGAATCCTTGAGCTTATCAGGGGTCATGTGGGGTCCTTGAGTTTATGCGCTGAAGGCCACGAAGAACGAGGCAATCAGCACGGTGGCTACCCAGAACGCGAGGACGTACACAGCGTCACGGACTACTTGAAGGTTGTACATGTGTGGGGTCTCCTAGTTCACAAGGCCTTGCAGGAACTCTTCATCCAAGTCGGCCATGCCGTCGAGGACTGAATCCCCTGCAGCCGTTACGACACCCTGAGAGGACATGAGCGTCCCCCCGGCATCTCTAAACAGCTTGAGGAGAGTGCTTATCTCTGCTGCTGTGATCTCCCCCGAGGCCGCGCGGGAAGCCAGCTCTTTGGCTGAGTCCCCGAGCGCACTGGAGAGGAGGTCGAGTAGTTCATCGTTGGTCATTGGTCGTACATCTCCTCGTTGGCCCTACAGACCTTCTCGGTCTGGCGGACCCACGCGCGTAGTGAGGGAGCGAGGCGCTCGTCGGCGAGGGCTTCGTAGTCCTCGAACTCTGCGAACCCGTAAGGGGGGCACAGGACTGGAGGGGCTTCAACGATCCCGCCGCTCACGCAGCCGCTCGCGCACACGACGACGCCAAGCAACGTCGTCAGCAACGTTTTCACGCATGATCTTGTCAGCTTTGGCACGGCGTTCTCTCCCGAGGCGGAGACTCGCGGCCTCGCTCTCTGCTTTCTGTTTATCCTCAGTGACCCTGACGCCGAACCACGCGAAGGCGAGGACACAGGCTATCAGGGTGAGGGCTATACCTACGACGACTTCGACCACGAGACTTACTCCTTGCCGATAGTACCGTCGGAGTCTAAGTCCTTCCCGGTCACAGACTCGGCGACATCGACTACCTGCTCGACCAAGGGGTCCACCTTCGCGAAGAACTCGTCGTCCTTCGTGGTAGCGGTCAGGGCTGATACTTTGCCAAAGGCCTTCCAGAGGCCGACGACTACTCCAACTCCAATCACTACGTAGCTGATCCATTCGGGTTCCATTCTGCGTGTTCTCCTAGTTTATGTCACTGTAGATGTGAACTTCGTTGCGGGCCAGACGCTCTTCAATTGAATGGAGGCGGGCACCGAGGGCTGCTGCCTCTGTGCCGTTCTCTATTACCTGCGCCGCTGTGCCCCGTACGAGGTCCAGTAGTAGAGCGCGGTCATTGTCGGTCACGCGCTGGTGTTCAACAAATCGTTCGTCTTGAGCCTTATTCCAGGCTTGCGTCTCGCCAAGGAGCTGGCCCATAGAGAGAGCAATACCACCGAACGTGAAGAAGATCCCGCCCATGCTAATGGCGACGGTGCGCCAGAACCATGAAGGAACCTCTGTGTTATCGCAGGGCATTTAGCAACTTCCGAGGTTAGAGGTTATTGTACGTTAGAGTACGTGTGGCTTCTCATTCTTTGAATATTCCCAGAGCTGTAAGCGAACTTGAGGTGTGTGACACGAGTAGTCGTACCCTTCAGCCCCCCAACCATCTCAAGCAGCTGGATGGCATCGGTGCCAAACGTGGTGAAGCCTGTGCCGTCACCACGGATGGTGTTGCGGCTTTGAGCGCCCAGAGCGGGAGTCACAAAGAATGTGTACTCACCACCCTTGACGTTGTTGGGGATACCACGCTGCACTTGGAGTTGGGCGGCGCTGTTACTCAACGTCGCGTCATTACCGTTCGCGCTATCCAACGCCGACATTCGGAACTGGTAGCCGGAACTCTCGTACGTCACACCACCGTCGATTGAGAACGTCAGGTACAGCTCTACGTTGTGGGTGACGGGGATGTGGTTATCCAGTACGACCCTGAAGGATCGAGCGGAACCGTCGGTCAAGGGGATGACATGATCGGCGTCACCGTTGGCAGAGTTCACTTCGCCTATGTAGCGCTCAAGGGACGGCCCAATGGAAGCGTACGTTGTGGGGGTGTTCGCGAAGGGGATGTCGAACGTATCGAGACCAGTGACGTCAAAGGTATTTGAGATTGACTGGGCCTGTAGGGTCGTGATGTCCCCTTCAGCCGCTGTAAGGTCACCCTGAAGCGTTGAGATGTCACCAGCGTTGTCCGAGATGTTCGAGTTCGCTGTGGTCATCTGACCCTGAAGGGTCGACACGTCACCCTCAACGGCAGTTATGTCACCGTCGAGCGCCGTGATGTCGCCGGCGTTCGCAGAGATGTTACTGTTCGCTGTGGAGACCTGACCCTGTAGAGTCGTGATGTCCCCTTCAACGGCAGCCACGTCGCCTTCCAGCGCCGTGATATCTCCTGCGTTCCCAGCAATGGCTGCGGCATTCTGAGAAGTACGGGGTTCAGTCCGTCCCGTTTCGTACCAGTCCGAGCCATTGGATATGAACGTGATCGAGTGACCGAGAGTCGGTGTAACATCTAGGCCATCCGCGAGTAAAAGTGATCCTGACCCACCATCCGCGTGGATGGCAGTAGCTGTACCACCCGTCCTCCAGAAGAGGGTGAGTAGCTGACCGACGCGTCCATTTGAGACAGTCTCAATATCAAGAGTCCCGGTCACGCCGATACGGACGTGTCCAGCATCAACCTGAGCGCCGGGGATGACGAGTGTGGTTGTCAACGCCGCGACGTTCTGAAGCGTGACGATGTTCTCGTCCTGCAGCGTCGTGATATCATCTTGAACATCATCCATCTCACCTTCAAGCGTAACCACACGGGCGGCTACAGCTGAAGCACTTGAGCCTTCTTCAAGCCCGGTGAGGCGAGTCTCGAAGCTACCGATGGCGAGGTTCTGTACAGCCTGACTGTCTTCAATACTGGCAAGGTCGAGGTTGATATCACCGAGCGTGACGTCCTGAGCGGCCTGAGTGGTTTCGAGGGTATCGATGTCAGCTTCGTTCACAGTGAGGCGAGACTCGGCTGCGCCCAAGCGATTACTGTTGGTCGTGAGGCTGCCTTGGAACGACGAGATGTCCCCAGCGTTCGTGGCGATGTCTGCCGTGTTATCGGAGATGTCGGACTGAGCGGTGCTGAGCCCTGACTGCAACGTAGAGATGTCGTCTTCGTTGGTGGTGATGTCAGACTGGGCAGTACTCACCTGCCCCTGAAGAGTCCCGATGTCCCCTTCGTTATCCGATACGCGAACGTCGAGGTCGCTGACGTCGTTGGTCAGTCCATCCGTCACTACTCCGACGGCGCTGAACTGAGCGTCGTACGATGTGGCACTCTCGTTCGCGAGGTGAATGGCTTGTTGGGTTGCTGTGTCGAGGTCTCGCTCGTCAAGACCCGCTCCGTTCTCGAAGTCGACTAAAGGGGCCGTGGGGGTCTGACGGGAGAACTCAACGTTATTAACCCCAGCCGGAGGAGCCGAGCCGAAGCGTATCGTAGTGGGGGTGAGGAAGCTGTAGTTAGCCCCCTCGGACTGCAATACGCCACCGACTCGGACCTCTACAAAGTCCCGATCCAAGTAAGGGAACGTGATTGTGAAGTCGGTCTGTGATCCTGTTCCGCTGTACGTGACATCGGTAATCATAGTGGTTTACTCCTACTAGATGAGGCTGTCGAAGAACGACTTAGGTTTGAGTGACTCTCGAACCTCGTCTGATCCTTTATCTGTTAACATCTTACGTTGCTCTTGGCGGGCTGCTAGGACCTTCTTACGAAGATCTTCGTCGTCCCTCAAGAGCATTGCTTCGGCAAAGCGTTGCCGCCGCTGCAAGATACTGTTGATCTGTTTGACCTTACCACCGGGCTTGTCCCCAATGGAATCCCCCAGACGATTGAACCTGTCTGAGACTTGGCCTGTCTTCGAATCAATCATCAAGCGTCCAAGCTGCTCCTGCAACGTGTCCCTGTCCTTCGGTTTAGCGAAGAGCTTCTGGAACTTGTGCTGCTGTGTAGGAGTGAGCTGTATGCCCGCGATCTTACCGAAACGTTTGTTGATCGACACACCGAACCCGAGCTTCGACAGCTCTTCGTTCAGCGGCGTGTGCTTCCCTTCGCCCTCTTGGACCTTGAAGGGACTGCCCCAGTCAGGACCCCAACCCGGAAGGTTGTAGCGGGGCTCACCGAAGAAGTCCAAGGACGTGACCTGAGTCAGTTCCATGTTCTTCGCAACGGTCTTCTGCCACAGCTTCATAAAGCCATCGGCAATTCCTGGAGGGAGCGTGGCACCCACTGTCGACCCGGCTTGGATGAAGAACTTCTCTGCACCTTCGCCGTGCTTCTGGATGTTGATCTTACCACCCTGTGCGGCCATGTAGTCCCCGAGCGTGCGCTCAGGTCCTGCCTCGGAGCCTTCAACCTCTTGGAGGTCTTCAGGGATTCCGGGGGCTCCACCTTGCTTGGTGTTGGCCCAGAACCGACTCCACGGTACGAACGTATTCGCGCCCGTAGAGACTACAAGGTTCATGGCTGCTTGGCTGAAGGCGGCGTCACCGTCGACCAGCGCGATCCACTTCGTGAGGCTCTCAAGATACGACTTGTTCTTGAGGGTCTCTAGCAGCAGACCGCCGAACTCAAGGAGAAGACCATCGGTCTCACCTTCAGCTGAGCGGTCCATCAGGTCCTGAATGTCAGCCGCGAGAGCCATCGGTATGGCGACCGGGTCCATACGGTTGTATTGGACTCGACCGATACCGGGGATCTCAATGGAGTTGGGGACGTTGACGAGGTTACCCTCGGCGTCCCGTTCGTCCAACCACAGCTGTCGCTCAGCGAGGTTTGTGGGGCCTGATCCAGTGATCTTACCTGACAAGATACCAGCTGCCATCGTGGCGTTGATCGCCCCTACAGCAGCAAAGCGCCCAGCAGCTTCAGCAACGGCGTCGTCACTCATACCATTCTTCATAATAGAAGAGGCAAGCTGTGCGCCTTGGCCCACCACGTTGAAGTCTGTGACTCCATCCTTGATGAGCTGGGTGGGCGTCTTGACAAAGGGAGCCAGCCACCGAAGGATCGGCATGGCACCCTTGCCTTGGATCACCGCTTGCGTGATGGCATCTGCCTTCTGCGTGTGGGTGGATATCTCAGCTGCCTTGTTAGACTTAGCGTGAATACTTTCCATCTGCTTGAGGCGGGCCATCCCTGTAACGTCGGCTGGGTCTGTCACCTCACGGAGGCGGTCAATCTCAGTCAAGTCCTTCTTCGCTCTCTCAATCCACTGGGCTCGCTTCACACCCGTGAGACCGGGCATGTTGTTAGCAGCCTTCGTGATCTGACTGAAGGCTCTAGCGTTGTACGAGATGGCAGCGGTGAGTTCATCACCACCAGCCAGAATGGAGAACGGGGTCTCGAAGACACGGCCCATGTAGTCGACCGTCTTGTGTGCAATACCCGAACGAGCCTCGACAAGGCTGCCAATCTCCTCAGGAGTCTGACGACGTAGAGGGCCACCGGCAGGACCGAGGAGGGGCATCTGTCCCTTACCACCCGTGAAGGGAATGGTAACGGGGAGGCCGTCCTTGACGAGCTGGCGGACACCAACGGAGCTGAAGGGGGTCTCAAGGTGGACGTCCTGTAGGGAGTTCCCCTGCGGAGCTGTCATACGTCTACGAGTCTGGAAGGACTTGTAGGCGCTACCTTCGAGCTGTATCTTCGGCTGACCGTCGATGATCTTACTGGTGATGCGAAGCGAACTCTGGGCACCGTGAAGCATACCCTCGAAGTACGAGGACAACTCCTGCCACGGCATCGCTGCGTCCCCTTGGCCTGTCATCAGGCGCTTGAGGCTGAGTGCCCCTGCGCCTGCGACCTCCATGGAGGGCTCCCACAATCCACCGCGCCAAAGGTTCGACGCGAGGTTGATGGTAGCTGTGGCGGGACCGGAGAGGAGGTTGACTACGAAAGCCCTGTGAAGGAAGTCACCAATCGAGGTGACCTTTCGTTTCGTACCTGCCTTGGCACCCTTGGCGATGGCGTTGAGGTCTCCACCGTTGAGGCGGACACCCTTGATCCAGTCATCGACTGCATCGGGACCACCTTGCCCTGTGATGATCTTGTCCAGCTCAACTCTCCGCTGGTTGCGAAGGGGGCTGTCTAGATCGAGGAAGCCCGTAGGCTTCGCAGTGATCTTCAGGGCGTTGAGGGCTCGACCAAGTTCCGACGCAATACCAGCACGTCGGTCATTGATCTGTGCGAGCATCGTGCCCCACTGAAGGGCCTCGACACGTCGCTCAGGAGTCCATCGCGCCGTACCGAAGTCCGCTGCGACGTCATCAATCTTGGAGGCCAAGGAGACCTCAGCGTGTCGTAGGGCCGTGAGCTGCACATCCAAGTTTGCACCTGGAAGGCTCTTCTCAAGGGCGGCTGTAATCGCCTGTATACTACCACCCGTTTCCTCGGCGAGGGCACGTAGCTCGGCCTGAGCCAAGCGCTGCGTCTCCTTAAGGGAGCGAGAGGTCTGTAGTCGTGCGCTGCCCGGTTGGTCACCGAACAGTTCACCGAACGCCCTAAGCACCCCTTCAACCCCGTCACCATCTACGATCCTGTCGTAGTTGGTCACGTCGAAGATGGAGGCACCAAGGAGCCGTGCGGCTGCTGTGGTGTCACCCGTAGCTCGGAGTCGAGCGACTGCCTCGAAGGTCGTGTCCGTCATCTCAAGCGTACCACCGACTGTGCGGCGGGGAGGCTGGAGAGCGTTCGCGGCCTTCTTGGGGGCGTTGCGAGTTGCTGCTGCGCCGAGGGCCTCGTTGGCCTTCGGGCTAAGGTTGTGAGCGTTGGTCTGCCGTACCGCTTCCATGTACCCACCGTGGGCGGGGGATGTATCAGCGGCGGTGACGACCTTCTCCTGAAGCTCCTCAATCTCCTCACGGAGCTGAGCGGCCCGTTGGCGAATAGCTTCCGAACCATCGTCGATGGCTGGAACGCCCGTGAGGCTGTCGGCTGTAGGAACGTCCCCTTGGGCTTCCCTTACAGTCGCCTCGAACTTCTCCAGCTGCCCGCCAAGTACTTCGGCGTGATCGGGGGAGAGGTTGGCGTAGTCGCCCATGGCCTTCTCGAACTGAGCGATCTCATCTGCTGATCGCTTAGCCATACCACTGGCAATCATCGTGGCCTTGACCTTGTCCTCGGGGTCCGTGAGCCGAAGCCCTCGGAGTTCCTGTGCAAGATCCTCAGGGTGACCGCTCTCAGCTTTGCGGCGGAAGGCCTCAAGCTCGTGAGCTGTAAAGTCGTCCTGTGCGTCGATGAGTTCACGGCGAGTCGCTGGGTCCGTGTCGGCCTTGACGATGTTCTCGTCGGCCTCTAGGTCGAAGACACGCTTGTCTGCAGCAGCTCTCGCCGCGTCAAACTCCTCATCACCAAGGTCAGCGAGTGCTGTCTTGACGACGGGGGAGCGTCGGACACCGATAGGCTCTGCGAGAACAGCTTCGTCAGCTGCTGCGTTAGCGGCTACCTGATCGTCGATGAGCTTCTTGTTGGCTGCGATACCCTCGTCGAGCTGGGCTACAGCTTGGTCGAGGAGCTGGGACTCAACAGTCTTCTCGTCGAGTTCGTCGAGGACCTTAGCGACTTCGGGGTCCGTGGGGATACCTTCGGACACTGCGTCGTCGGCGATCTCCTTCGCACGCTTCACTCGCTTGAGGGCTGCGCCTGCAACCTTCATCACGGGTTCAGCGACGAGCGCAAGGGCGACGTCGTCCGCAACGTGCTTCAGGAACTTCTCACCCTTGGAGTCATCACCGTCGATGGCGATGATGTTGGAGTAGAAGTTAGGACCGAAGGAGTCCTCCAACACGTTACCCATGTTCGGGTCGTTTGTGTTGGCGATGGCTCCTGCACCGAGGGCACCACCAGCTGTGGCGACACCGAAGGCACCGACGGTACCCGAGACGGGGAACGTCATGGCTGCCACGGACATCGCACCAACCACGTACGGGATGGCTCCGAGGGACTCACCGATCTGCTCGGCGGCTCCCTCAGCCTCCCCTAAGGCCTCATCAGCCATACGGCGGTTAGGGTTACTAGCGGCTTCGATACGGCGCATACGCTCTTCGTAGGGGACCTCAGGCATATACTTGTCGAAGTACGCGTTGAGGGCTTCCTCACTGTTGGCGCTCTCTATCCCGAAGAAGCTGGCGACCCCATTCATGAGGTGACCGAAGTTATCGAGGACGTCAGCGCCTTCCTTTACTACACCCTTGGCAAAGCCTGTGGCTACGTCACCGACTACGTCGATGGTGTCACCTACGATACCCTGCTCGTCTGTGTCTTCAGCCGGGGGTGTCTCTTCTACCGGAGCGGCGACGGGAGCAGCAGCTGCCTGCTCTTTTGCGAGGCGATTAGCTTCCAGACGTTGTTCGAGTGCTGCATCTTCTTCAGCTTCTCGCCGCAAGCGAGCTTCTTCTCGCTGTGCTGCGTGGCTGTCTACAACGTCGGAGGTAATGTCTGTACCGAGCATATCATCCGTTGCCATTTAAGTAACTCCTGTGTTCTTGTTAGATATCCAGATCCTGTAGTGCAATACCACTGGATCGTGCCCATTCGGCCAACTCACGTTTGAACCGATTCTGTCTGAACTCGTGCCACTTGGGATCACGACCACCCATGCGTTGCTGGATCTGTCGGACGGTTGCACCTGAGTCGTAAAGCTCTTGGAACTCTACTGCGTTACGTTCTTGCATCTGCTGGAACTCAGCTTCAAGCGCTTCCTCACGAGCTGTAGCGTTCCCGACCTCGACCTTTGCACGTTGGGCAAGGGCCTCAAGGGCGGTGGCACGCTGAAACGGATCGTCGATGTGTTGCATGGCTCGTACACCCTTGTCGAAGAACCGAACACCGACCAGACTGTTGGCGTCAAAGGTAGCACTAGCGGGGTCTGCGTGGATCTCAGCTCTAAGGGTCGAGCGGGCATCACGGGCCTCTTGGGTCCCTGAGAGTCCAGGGGCGTCGAAGTTGTCCGTCAGGCGTTGCACTTGATTAAGCTCGCTGTCGGTCTGTGCGTTACGTGACAAGACACTGTACAGCGCGTCCGGTATGACCATACCCTTACGCTGCAAGTCCATCGCTTGGACCTGTGCTTCGAGGAAGGTCTGACGCTTGAGGTCAGTTTCGATAGCAAGTGTACCGCTGACACGCTGCTCTTCAGTCGTTTCGAGACTGTCACGTAGAGCCAGCAGCCTCTTACGCGAGGCCCCTTCAGTCGACATAGGATCGTCGATGAGCTGGTCAAGGGCTGCGAGGGCGGTATAGGCGTTGGGGTTGTCACCCTCCGGCGTGACGCCTTCGTTGTAGAAGTTAGAGAGGGCTGTACCAGCTTGATCTATAATCTTGGTGGTGTTACCCGTTGAGGTCGCCTCCGTGAACATGTGCCCACGAAGAGTTGTGACGAACGCCTCAGGGCTCTCCGTCAGGTTGAGCTTGAAGTCTTCGTCTCGGGCCAACGTCTCTGTCAGCGCCTGATGCTCGAAGCGTCTCTGGGACGCAGCAGCCAGCATCTTCGGGGCGAAGTCAGCGTAGCGTTGTGTGATGCCGTCACGGACAGCGGGGTCCTCAACGCCTTCGAGGGACTTGCCGAGCTGCGCCGCGAGAATCTCACGGGCCTCGATAGCGTCCGACGCTTCACCTACTGCAAGGGAAGTGGCCTCGAAGTTCTGCTGTGCCCTCAGCTCCCCTGAGACGTTCTTAGCGGCTACTTGGGCGAGTCCGAACTGTTGGGACGCTGAGAGTTCGAAAGCCTCTTCAGGGGTCATGGCGGGGTTCTGAAGTAGCTTGGTGACCCGCTCCTCCTCCTGCTGTGCCTCGAACAGATTACGCTTGGCGTCTGTCGTTGAGTTGATCTGGTCGGCTTTGATGTTCGTTTCCATCGCGCCTACGAGGGTGTCACCTGCTTTGGCTACGAGCCCCAACGTCTCAACGAGGGTGCGGCCAATCGAGTTGTCGTGCGTGTTGAAGTTTGGGGTGGCTCGTCGCTCTCGCTTCTGTAGTTGTACGGGGGCCATATGATGTAACCTCTCCTAACCTGATGTGGATGATCGACCAGCTGCAGCGGCGACCTGTATTGCAGCCGACCCAGCCATCCAAGCGTTAGCGGTCAACTGAGTAGAAGCAGCTGTAGCTGTCGCCGCAGTCTGCGCCGCCGTGGCAGCCGCTTGTAGGGCTGTGTTACCGGCGGCCCCTGCGTTGGTCGCTACGTTGCCGAGGGTTGTTGCTGCTGCTGTGGCGTTCGCTGCATTAGCTGAGGCTACGACACCCGCACCACCAGCTGCGGCAGCAACGATTGCACCACCGATCTGGAGACCCATGCGGAGCCCTGTGGTATCACCTGCCTCTGCGTAGGCTGCCTCGCGGTTAGCGTTGGCGACTTCTACACGGCGCATGGCGTCGGCGTTGGCTGTCTTCATGTTCTTCTGGAGGGTTGCCCTGTCCTGACCGAGGTCGAAGCCTACAGCCTGACTGAGGGCGCGGACGGATGTCACACCAAGGCCAGAGTTCTGCGCGAGGCCACGGTTGATGGCTGCTTCACGGGCGAGCTGGAAGCTCTCCTCTGCGGAGACCTCAGCCTCTTGCTGAGTTATTGCGGCTGACTCACCCACCTCGAACATGAGGGCCTTATCTGCGGCCTTCTTCTTCTCCTCGGCTGACTTCTGTTCGACGGCAGCGGAGGTGGTACCGGCCACTAGACCAGTAACTATTATTGCGGCTGAGATTGAGGCGGGATCGCACATAGTTCAAATCTCCTGAAGGTGAGTCCACCGATCTGGTGATCCTCGTGGAATGTAGCTCCCAGTCGCTTGAGCCACCTGTACGCGTGAGTGTTCTCAACGTGTACGTAGTTGGTCAGGACGGGGTAGACTGAGTTGAGTAGCGAGACCCACAAGGGAGCCTCGCGTAGAAAGTGTATGGGGAGTGAGGTCATCAGCTCGGTACCCAAGAGCCACGGGACGGCGTCGGGGGTAGCACCGAAGGCCCCTGCAGGTACACCATCAATCAGGACGGTGAAGCAGAAGCCCTTAGAAAGCTCGACGGAACCTCGGAAGGCCACGGCTGCGTTCGGGAAGTAGCCCGAGGCTGTGACCTCTTGTACATCAGCCGCCCGTAACCCCACCGACAAGATGTAGTCTATGTCGGCAGGGGTCGTGGGGCGCGCTGTTGCTCTACTGCGCTGTCCTGTAGTAACGACCTTCCCAGTTAACGGCACTGAGCTTGAATGGGAGGAACGAGTCGGACGTGAATCTGATTCGGACATCTTCGTTCTTTCCTCCTATGTAGAATTGGAAGTTACCATCTGAGGGGATGACGCGTCCCACAAGGGACCCGCCGACCCTCTGGGGCAGGAAAGATACCGTCGACACGTTGTCGTCCTCATCCGAGGAGACCTCAACGTCGAAGGCACCTGTATCCGCGTGGACCACGTGGCCTCTGCGGAGCTGGAGCCTACCGCCAATCTCGCCAAACCCGTCAGCATCTCGCTTCACGATCTGGGACATCTGGTAGTTACTGGTGTAAGTCCGCCCGATGTACACCGGGTGGTCTGTCCAGTCCCCGTCGGCCCTGAGGACGTAGGGGGAGGCGCTAGGGATCTGGCGAATCACAAGACCGCTGTCCTCGTCCCACTCGCTCCCACGGACGATGACGTATTCACCACCGTTCGCTAGGGGATTGTAGGGGAGATTCCATGAGGTCTCCTGTGTGCCGCCGTTGTAGTTACCCGTGACTTCCACAAGGGAGTCAAGGTGTACTCGGTGGCCGAGGGGAGCGGGGCCTTGGCCCTCATCCTCGTCCAGCTTACCGAAGTCAATCTTCTCCAAGTGGAGACCATCAGCCCGCTGGATGACTAGGTAGAGTGTGGACTCGATCCAGTCAGCGAACTTGATTTCGTCGTCCTCCCCGAAGATCCACTTGGACCACGAGGAGATGACGGCCTTACCACCTAGTGTCTCGGCCCCGTACGCGTACAAGGTGTTGGGGGTGAGGTCACTCCGGTAGAGGAGGATCTGTTCGGCTCGTCCCACTGAGACGTCCACGAGGTCGCGGGGGATGTAACCGGGGACGTGGGCTGTGATCTCGTCAGAGTTCCACAGCTCAACCTCGATCTCCCTAAGCTCGTTGACGGCACTAGACCCACCCTTATCGTGGGCGAAGTACACGACCTGTCCAAGCTCCTGAGGGCGGAGCTTCGAGTGAGCCCACGTACCCTGCACGACGATGCGAGCGTTGTCGACTGAGAGGTTCTTGTCTCCACTACCTACCAGACTGGCGACCACGTTACCCACCGACGAGAACAGGAGGACCTGCCGTCGTGTTGGTACTGCGTAATCCCACACGGAGACACGGTTGCCCGTACCTGCGATGTCGATGGGATCTGAGTCAATCAGGGTGGTGACGGTTGTGGGGAAGAAGTTGAAGTAGTCCCCTGCTTCACTCATCAGGACGTTCTCGCCCGTGAGGAGGCACAAGCGGTTCTCGTGGAAGAACAAGTCGTTCACGGTCTTGCCGATACCTGCAGGGGCTGGAGCGGATACGTCGTCACCTACAAGCCTGTTGGCCCACGGGCCTCGCTCGAAGGAGAACTGACCAGTGAGCTGGTTGTAGATGAGGACGTGGGGGAACGTGCCGGCGTTGAGGGCGTTGTCGATGGAGGGTTTCACGGTCTCAACCCAAGAGCGCCGTTCGTCGTCATAGATAACGAAGAAGGAGTCCTCGGTGTTACCCTCATCACCTGCCACCTCAACTACGAAGTCTGTCGGGGCCTCGGCGGGGAGGTCAGAGAACTTCAGGACGCTCGGGTCTTGCCCGTCGAGTCCTGTAGCCATCAGCTCGTGAAGGGTGTCACCGTACCAGTCCTGCGCGTCGATGCGGTGTAGCGTCCCGGTGTTCTGGAACTGGTAACCGTATAGGACGTTCGTGGAGATACGGGTGAATCGAAAGTCCGCGAACTCCTCAAGCCCTAGGTCGGGGGAGCCACCACCTGTGTCCATCGTGATAGGACCCTGCTCGTCCACAGGATCGACGTCACCCAACATACGGGAGAGCAGACTGTCCATACTGGACTTCGAGTCTGGGACGTTCGTCGTTGCCCCACGCCAGTACCCTGTACCGATGTGAAGCTGCACGACGTTCGTGTAGCCGTTGGTCGAGCCTTCCTTCGTGGTGAGGAGGAACTCGTGGGCGTGGGTGCGGGGGTTCTGCGTCCCACCCGACTGGGCGAGGACGAGAGACTTGTTCACGATGAACGTGTAGTCCGCAACGGTGACCGTCTCGAAGAGGTCGGAGGCGGGGAGGTTCAAACCACTGAAGTCGTCGAGGCCCCCGTAGGTCCCCGGAGCCCCCGGAGCGTTGTCGTTCACTACCACTTGGGAACCCGTCGTGGCGTTGTACACATTCACGTCGCCCTCGGTGAGGACCACGAGGAACTGCTCGCCGTCACCACGGTTGATGAGGGAGAAGTGAGCGCCATCAGGGGACGGAAGGGGGATCCCTCCACCCGTCAAGCGGTCGACATGTTCCGTGGGCGGACGCCGTACGAGACCAGCAGCCACGTCGGAGATGATGTTGTCCTGCTCGTCGGACTGAGAGTCCCGACGGCTGTGAATGGGTTGTCGGGAGACCCCGTTCACGAGGGAAGCGATGGTCTGTTCTAGAAGACCTGAGTCTGCTTGCTGACGTCTACGGGGCATAAGGGGAACTCCTGGTGGATTTACCTGCGGTGCATCAAGTCGATGAACCGAGGTGAGAGGGTGAGGTCTTCAACGCTGTTCTCAACTTCCTCGTTGCGGAGGAGAGCCAAGGCGAAGGCGGCCTGCTGTCGGAGGTCGGGGTCGACCTGAGCCGAACCGAGGGCACGTACTTGGTTACGCACGGACGCCGTAGCGTATACGTACTCGCGGGCGGATGCCGGGAGCTGCTCGAACTCTAGGAGACGTGCGAAGCGTACGGTGACTTCGGGGCCTCCGGGAAAGGTTTCGGTCGAGTTGGTGACGTCGAAGAGGCGACGACCACGGGCGACGAAAGAGGGGACACCACGCTCACCACTGGTGGGACCACCGGAGAGGAACTTCACGGAAGTCCAGTCGGCGGGGAGGTTGTAGTGACCGTTGTTGTCGGCGACGACCTCAGTCTCCTCGGTGTTCCACCACCACCCTAGCGCGAGGATGGCACGTGCAGTGGCTTCGAGGGCTTGGACGGCGAGGTTAACGTCGAGGCGATTAACGTCGTTCAGGTTGTTGACGGGGCGATCCCCGAGGTCAGCCAACATGAGGTTGACTGCGTCCAGTTTGGACATCGGTGCATTGGCGGACATTGGGGCTCCTTGGGGGATAGCAAAAGAAGGGGGGCCACCACTATGGCGACCCCCCTCGATTCTTACTTACGCGGTGGCAAGTTCAACCGCTGCTTCGGGTCGGAGGTATCCGTAACCGCGAGCCTGCTTGGCGATGAAGAGCCAGCCCTGTCGGTTCATTTGATACTCGGACTCGAACATGATGCCCATGAGGGACACGCAACCAGCTGCGGTCGAGTGCGCCGCAACCGCGACGGAGTTCCCGAAGTTGATTCGGGTCTCAAGGGGGAGGTCCGTGTTGGCCGACTCATTGGCGTCAGGCATGTTCGTGGTCTTGATGACCGTGAAGTCCGACGCGTTGCGAAGGACTGCCGTGGCGCGCGAGCCGTTGCTGCCATCATTGAAGTCACGGTCGATGAACTCACCGTCCTGAAGGAGCAGGTAGTACTGCGCCGGGGAGAGCCACAACGAGCGATCCGAGTTCGGAACGCTGTGATCGTCGAGGTGCTCAGCCGCGTCGTAGATACCACCCTTGAGGACGTCAACGTCCGTGTTCATGTTCGCTACTGCGACTCGTTGACCGGCATCGCCGCCACCGAAGTTGGCAACTGCGTGGGACGCGGAGATGAGGGACATGAGAGCGCGCTTGTCGTTCTCTTCAGCGAGGGCCTGTCCCTGCTGCGTGGCGTACGGTCGTCGTACGTCGAAGTGGCTCTTGGCCTCATCGAGGATGTCGATGAATACCGGCGACATGAGGATGTCCTCAACCGCGATCACTCGTTCGTTCGAGTGGATCTTGAGAGCCTGCTCGGCGACTTCCGTGCCGCGCGCGTGGGTCAGCGTCGTGGTTCGACCGATGACCGGGAACTGTGCGCTCTTGCCCGACGTAATCGTGCGGGTCATGATGCGACCTTCGGTGGTCGTCGCCTTGTTGAACGCTTCGAGAATCATTCCCGAGTAAACTTTGAGGGCGAGTTCGTCAAACGGCGCGCCCCCATTGTTTACGTCGAGCATTCCTGATACTTCTGCATTAGCCATGAATCTGGTTTCCTTTCGCTACTATGAGCGAGTCATACCGGCACGAATGCGTTGCTCGACACTAGCACGGAACGCGGGATCGCGATCAAATCGTGGGTCGGCAGTGAGTTCTGCAATCTGCTCGGTGGAGGTTACGGGTGATACCCCGGCGCTAACATTAGCGGAGGGTGCCACTCGCTGCGGTGAGTGTTCTGTTTCGCCCTGTCCAGTTGCCAGCGCGTACTGCGCGTGCAGGCCAGTGATGGCCATCTGAACTAGTGCGGGGTTCTGGATCGCTTCGTTGTACGCGACACGAGTCCCTTCGTCCAAGTTGTTAGAGGCCCACTGGGTCATAGCGTTGTAGGACTCTTCGCCACCCGCATAGCCATACGCTGTCTGAGCGGCGGCTGCACCTGCGTGCTTCTGACCTTCCACGAACTGTTCGAGGATGGCTTCGGGGTTAGCGAACTTAGTACCCAGTGCGTCGATCAGAGCTTGACGCGTCTCATCACTCGGACCATCAGCGGAGTTGAACTCCTCACTGAGGGTAGCGATGTCGATGAGGTCTGGGGTGTCGTCTGCTTCAGGGGTCTCGGGGGTCTCCTCTGTGGGGACCTCCTCCTCCTCCTCTGTCGCTTCGACTTCGGGCTCGGGCGCTTCGGTCTCTTCTTCTGTTGCGGCCTGTGCGGCTGCAACATCCTCTTCAGTGATCTGATGACCAGTGAGAGGCGAGGACTCAGTCGACTCCGCAACGGGGGTCTCTTCGACGGCTTCGGTCGGCTCCGGGATTGCGGCGGCCATAATTACTTGATCTCCACATTACTCGGGATTGCGACGTTACCACTGTTGGTCGTGTACTGGGTCTGCAACTCTTCGTCCTGACAGTGGACGTGCTTCTCCAGGATTACGGTCTTCGGTGGTTGGCCATTCTTACCTGCAATGACCTTCGTCACTTCGAGGACGTCGATGACTGAGTTCTTCGTGGGACTGTAGTACGAACGAATCACAGGCCAAGCACGACCCTTCGATGAGCCCGCACGTCGGGGGCGAGAGTCTACGCTCTCAGTGGTTGTAGGATTATCGGACATAGTGGGGGCTCCTGAGTCTGTTGATGTGGTTGCGTTCGTAGTCTTCTTAGCGGCCATTATAGTTTACTCGTCGCATTCTCTCCTGCGGCTCTTGTTTATCCTACTCTAAGCTTATGTCTGCTGAGCGGCTTGCATCGTAGCGGCGACCTGTTCAGGGTCAGCACTGCCGATTGCGTTACCAGCACCACGCGCCATCTCTTCACCCTGCACCTTAGCGGCGTAGGCTTCCTGAGCGGCTTGGCGCTTCTCTGCTACCTCGTCCTTGGTATGGAGCAGACCCGTCGGGTCGACACCTGTACCACTGGCTACTCGGTTCGCGATGGAGTCTTCCTTCACGTACTCGGCCACGCCGGGGACGATCTGAGCTGCTTCTCCGACCATTCCGAGGAAGGATCGAAGGCTGGTCAACTCGTGTCCACGGCCAATGGCTGCGAGGCCTGTGACGATTGTGATCTTGACGCTACCTTCCGGCAGCTTAGGCAGCCCGTCGGGTCCCTTCGAGAGCGCGTGCTCAAGCAGGTAGGCGATGGGCAGCTGAATGTCTTGGGACATCTGCGAGAAGATCCCGCCGAGGGCGTCGTCCAACTCCTGCGACATGGCACGAATCTCTTCGGCTGTGACTCGCTCTTGGTTTCGTTGAAACGAAGCGTTGAGGAGGAAGTCAGCTGAGAGACTGCGCTTGATGTCGGCGAGGAACTGGAACACGATGCTCATGTCACCGCCCTTATCGAGGCGGATGGCATTCACGTCGTTGGCTCCGGCGCTGAGGGCCTGACCATTCACGGCCTTGTCGAAGGCTTTAGGCTTCAAGGGGCTGTTGGGGTCGATGGCCCAGAGGACCTTCGCTGCGTTGGCGCTGGCAAAGGTCATGTCCTTCGAGATGTTCTCGTACGTGGTAAGGTCACCACGGTATTCTTCAACGAGTCCACGTCCGTAGTCTTCGCCGTCCAACGCTGTGTAGCGGAGGACGAGCCACGGGAGGTTCTTCGGCGTGTGGCTAGTCATCGTGTTCGAGACCATGACGCCGTCGACTTCCTGCCAGCTCTCGTACTTGCGAGCGCTGACTCGGTTGACTCGGGTGTAGAGGAACACCACGTTCTTGTCGCGGTGTTCGGTCGACCCGTTCTGCTCCGGGACAGACTTGAGGGCGTCGAGGACTCGCTCGTCTTCGATGGTCCTGCGGTCTAGCTTCTCCACGTACACGAGGTCGAGGAGGTTGCCGCGTCCGTCCCGCTTGCACACGTAGTGCGTCAACGGGAAGAGCTGCCACTGGCCATCCTTGGGGTCACGGTGGACCATGACGTTGCCCGAGATGAGCAGGTGCCGGACGATCTGGTACGTCTTGGTACGCAGGTTCGAGGCATCAATCTCATCCTGGAATCGAGCTTCGCGCTGGGCGAGGACCGACTCCACTTCGGAGACGTCAATACCTGCGCCCTCCAGCTCCTCACGAGTGGACGATGTGACGTCATACTTGAGGAAGGGGATCGCAGGGGGGAACAAGGCGAGCGTGATCGTCGACGCGAGGTTGTTGACACCTCGGGCTCCAAGGGACTGGAAGGGCTTCGCTAGTACCTCAGGCGTATCCGTCGCCATCACGTCGTCTGTGTTGGGGCGGATGGAGGGGATCGTAACCTTGGCGGATCGGAACGCTTCCTCGACGAAGGTGTCACGCTCTGGCATCAGGGCCTTGTATGTGTCCATTGCGTTGGGGCTGTCGTTCAGATCCATCTAAGGACTCCTAGCTGGGTATGGCTAATCCACGGCTCGGACCACCCGTCTGGGTGCCCGGACTGGGGATGTTCAAGCCTGTGTTGGTGACCTGCTCTCGTCCACGCCTCTGACGCTGACGGGTGTCCGAAGGGGAATCCTCGTCGATGAGGGTCAGGGTAGGTGCGATGACTTCAGGAGCTGCCGGTGCTTTCCCCTTGGGGGCTGCGGCACACATCTTACGACTCGCTCTTGGTGGCGGCCTTGGCTGCTGCTGCCTTACGTGCGGCGGCTTCGGCAGCCTTGCGCTTCTGGTCGAGGACAGGGGACTTGCCCGCACCGATGGGGTTCTGACGGATGGGACGCTTCTGGTCGACGAAGAGGTGGGTTTTCGCAACCTGAGCGCGGATAGCTTCTTTGCGGGCTCGTGCGCCCTTCTCGGCGGATGCGCGCAGCTGAGCGAGCATCACGGATTCTTCGTTGGACGGCATTGGTAGCCTTTCGATTTAAGTATTAAAGGGGGACTCGGGGGTCCTAGGGGTCACACCATAAGAAAAAAACAGCAGGGAAGGACGACGGACAACGGCGTCTGCTCCTTCCCTGCTGCTCGGTAACCCACCCCCCACCCCACCCCAGAGGACGCCTATAGTCGCCAACTGGGGGGACGGGGAGAGGTTGTTGTGGTGGGTTACACTACACTATCAGCACAACCGGCATCGACCACAGCCTGACCCCCGAGGAGCCAGTACTCAGCCTGCCGCTCGGTCTTACGCTTCCACTGCCCTGCGTCCCACGGGGTATAGCGGGCCATCAGCTCAGACCAGTACTCGTGCTGGAAGTCGTCCACCTTGCGGCGGTCCTTCGAAGCACGGTAGCCCAGCTCACCTGCAGACCCTGAGGACTCGTGGCTCATCCAGATGAGACTCTCGGTCACGAAGCGCTGGTGGGCGCACGCGAGGATAAGTACACCAGCAGAGCAGCACTGACCATACGAGGTCATGGTCACGTCACCGTGTCGCCTGATACCGTCGTGGATGGCGTACATCGAGTCCACGTCACCACCGGGGGTGTTCATGTGGATCGAGACTTGACGGCCCCTCATGGACTCAAGGAGCTGCCAGACCCACGGGCCTGTGTCGTGTTCAATCTCGCCTGTGAGATGGATGATCCCGTTGTCGTAGTCGACCCCGAGGTTAATCTCATGCGCAATACTCGGAGCTGGATTAAGCAGTACCGGCTCTTCGTCTTCAAATAGTCCCATGTATTTATTCTCCTACGCCTGCTTCATGCAGAGCGCACCGACCATCATGATCGAGACGGCTGTCACAGCCCATCTCATATCGAGGCCCTCATTCAATACGAAGCAAGAGTTCGCCAATCTGACGAGACTCATGGTGATTGTGAATCCGAGCCACGCGGACATGATGGAGCTGCTCGTGTTGAACACCACGAACAGACAGTACTGTCCGACCAACAGGTAGGGCCAGCTCTCCGACATCGCTACCGGAAAACTTAGCGCTACCTTCGAGACACCCTCGACCTTGGAGATGCACAGGGCACCCACGATCATGTAAAAGGCGTTCACGCTTCCCTCGCACCGGGGGCTAGGGGGGCACCCTCGTGCTCTTCGAGCCACTCTTGCAGCATAGCCAAGGCCCGCCACGCGATGCTGGCCCCTTCGATGGCCGAGGGGTTGTCCTCGAAGTCCATCAGGTGACGGATGAGGCAGTCCGCGTGGTCGCTGCTCTTACCCCGTGCGTGGTGCAGGGGCTCGCCAGGATTGTGCTTGTCGTTCCCGGCCTTCGAGAGACGGGCAACCTCTGCAAGGGCTGCGGGGAAGTAGCGGATCACACCCGAGTGGATGGGGATGTCCTTACGCTCAGTAGAGTCGAGGGGTAACGTGTGGCTCATTGTTGGTACTCTCCTGAGTAGCAGTAGTGTGCGAAGAGCAGCATCCCCACGATGGGGACAGCTGGCTCGATCACACACGTGATGGTGAAGGCAGTGCAGGTGAAGATGTGACCCACGACGGAGGTCCAGTCCTCATACACCAGCATGGGGGTCGTCCTCCGGTTTCCAGAGAATGACCTCTGACTTGACGAAGTCCCAGTCGCTGGCGTGCAAGATGCGCGCGCAACGGGCTTGGACTAGGGCGTCCGACTCGGACCACCCCTTCTTCTCATAGGCTGCGACAATCACATCCCACGTGTACCCCTGCTCGTCGAGGATCTTGGCGGCCGACTTGGGTCCACATCCGGGCAGGCCCTTGTAGTTGTCGGTGCTGTCACCGGTCAGCGTCTGGTACATGAACTCCCGGTAGGCTTCCTCGGGCGTCACGTTGTAGATGCCGTCCTCGTCCTTGCGCCAGTTGTAGTGGAGCCCCGGCACAGTGTCGAGGTCCTTGTCGATGGCGACTATCACGCGCTCCTCGATGGGAGGCATGGAGGCCAGCTCGGTGCACGTCGCCAGGATACCCACGGTGTCATCAGCTTCGATGGTGGGCTTGAGCATAGCACCGTACTCTGCGGTAACGTGCTGACGAAGGGCGTCGAACAAGAGGGGACGCATGTTGCCAGCCTTGCCCCGTGGTTCTTTGTACGAGGGCAGGACAGCACGACGAAAGTTCGCCGCACGGTCGGCCTCGGACAGGACGACGATGGTATCCGTCGCGCCTGTGGCCTTGTTGATACCCTCGATGGCGGCATCGAAGTCCGCGATGGCTTCAGGGAGGGAAGCGGTGTATGTGAACTGGCCCTCGTCCCACTCGTCTGCTTTCTGTGCACGGTACGCCGCTTCGTACACAAGGCTGTCGCTGTCAATAAGGGTTATCATTATGAGCCTCTTTCTGTGAGTGCTGCCCAACTAACTGGGAACAGGGGTGCGATGACTGAGTGCCAAATCCTAGCGACGTGCTGGATCTCGATCTGTGCCGTCTTCTCTACTCTCAGGTTGTAGGCCCGCGCCCAAGCTGAAAGCGAGCCAGTAACGTAGTAGCTTGTGAACATCGACTGGGGTAGGACCATCCGAGCTTGCTCTGCACATACACCGTCTTCCAACAGCTGTTTGTACAGGGCCAAGGAGTTGGCGTTGTGCTTGTCGACTTCTCCCTTGATCCTACCCCCATCAAACAGCTCATCTGTCGAGCTGCCCTGCTTCACATCCTCCGCCGCTAGACGCCAGATCTCTGGTGTGTAGAACGAAGGGTCGGTGGAGACGTAACGTCGGCTGACTTCGTTGTAGGTGAAACCGACCGTGTGCTTGAAGCGTTGACGTGCGACGAAAAGTGGCACTTCCTCACGGATAGTAATCATCGCGTGAGTAAACGGGGTGAAGTGTCCGTTGCGTGAGAGGTACTTGATGAGCCCCTCGTCGCTACCCTTGAGGAATTCCGTGTGTCTATCGAACGAAACTCTAGCCGCGTTTACTACTGTCAGGTCGCTTCCCATGTGGTCAACGTAATCAGCCTTCATGCTATCTCCTCGGTCAGCTGCAATCGCGGCGACCTGTTACGGTGTCAATCTCACAAGAGGAACTTTCCTCTGGTGCTTTGGTCTCTTCGAGGAGGGCACCACGCTTCCCTCCAACTCTGAAGGTCGTCACCCCTTTGCACCCACGCTTCCACGCAGCCATGTACACATCTTTGAAGGCCTCCCACTCAATATCAGTGGGGACGTTGATAGTCTTTGATATGGACTGGTCAACGAAAGGCTGACACGCTGCGAGTACATCAAGGTGCTCAGTGGGTGTCAGCTCACCGGCAGTCTTTCCCTCTACTCCGAAGATCCGCACACCGTAGTCCTCAACGGACTCAGTGCGTTGACCACCAGCGATATGGACAACCCTGTCGAACCTGTGAGCGAACACAGGCTCCAGCCCTGAGGACACGTTGTCAGCTGTGAGGCTGATCGTGCCTGTAGGGGCGATGGCTACCAAGTGGGAGTTACGGATGCCATGCTCAGCGATGTCCTCTCGGATGGCTGAGGGTAGGCGGCCAGCGAACCCACTAGACAGGAAGGCCTCTGCGTTGAACAAGGGGAATGGCCCCTTCTCTTTGGAAAGCTCGACCGACGCACTGTACGTGGCGTCTCGTAGCGTACGCATAATCATCTCCGTACCCTTGACGAAACTCGGTGAGCCATAGGGGCAACCCAATGCCTCAAGAGCGTTGGCAAGCCCTGTGATACCCAGACCGATCCGCCGCTTGGACTTCATCTCATGCTCCTGCTCCGGCATAGGCCAGACGGAGGCACGGTCGATGACGTTGTCCAACGCTCGGACAGCTACTGGGATGTCAGCCACGAACTGCTCGGTGTCAAACTCACCCAGACCCAAGTCAACATACTTGACGAGGTTGAACGAGCCCAACAAGCAGGCACCGAAGGGTGGGAGGGGGATCTCACCGCAGGGGTTAGTCCCTGTGATTGTCTCGCAGTAGTTGAGGTTGTTGTCCTGCTGGATCTTGTCGATGAAGATGACACCCGGCTCGGCGTAGTCGTACGTCGAACGCATAATCATCTCCCACAGTGCAGTGGCCCGCACTGACCTGTGGACTCTACCCTCGAAGGTGAGGTTGAAGTCCGTGTCGTCACGCACTGCTACCATGAACTCGTCGGTTGCCAAGATGGACATATTGAATCCAGTGAGGGAGGTGGAGTCGTTCTTTGCGTGGATAAACTCCTCGATGTCAGGATGGTCAACTCGAAGCACACCCATCTGGGCACCACGTCGGTGACCACTGGACGAGACTGCCCGCCCGACCGCATCGAAGATCGACATGAACGATACAGGTCCACTGGACGAGGAATCCAACTTCAGGATGTTTGCCCCAGTGGGGCGGAGGGTTGAGAAGTTGGTGCCGATGCCCCCACCTAGTCGCATCGTTGCTGCTGCCTCGGTTGCCCGCTGCATGATGTTGCCGTCGCCGTGGACAAACGAGTCCTCAATGTCCCCGGACATGAAGCAGTTGATGGGGGACACAGCCTTGAGCGCACCAGCACTAGCCTGCACCCGACCGCCGGGGAGGAAGCGCTGGTCTTTGAGGAGGTCCTGAAGCAGACGGAAGTGCTCGTCACTATCCTTCAGTGCCCCTGCCACCCTGTTCATGGACTCGGTGAATGTCTCACCAGTTGCTCTGTACTTCTGTGCGTGTAGCTCGTCGCTGAATGCGACCTGTGGTCCTAGTGAGTGCTTGCCCATGTTGCTCCGATCTTATACTCCCCAGCGATTGGCACGCGGAGATTGAAGTGTTCACCTGCCGCGACCATCGCGTCAGTCATTGCTTGTCCAGTAGCGTCGGCATCCTCGGGAGGACACTCGGTCTGGAACTCATCGTGAATCCAACCGACGATGTCGGCTGTGGCGGGGAGTGCTGCTGCACTACCTGCCATTGCGTGCTTCATGACACATGCCTCGAAGGACTGGAGCAGCATCGCGAGACCAACGTGGTCTGAGGCGATGGGGATCTCTCGGCCATCGAGGGCCTTGAGGGACCCAGTGTTCGCTGCGTCCTTGAGCTGGTCAGCGAGCTTATCGAAGGCGGGGATCGCGTCACCGAGGTTAGCCCTCGCACGCTTGCCCAGTCGTCGACACGCACTGTTGCCGGGTAACTCCCCGTCGTACAGCCCTTCCTCCTTCGCACGGTACAGGTCAGCTAGCACGGTGGCTCCGAGCTTCGCCTCGCCTGCCCCGAAGAGCAGCGCGTAGATGAAGGTCTTTGCCGAGTCGCGGAAGTAGAGACCCACCGCCTTCTGGTTGAAGGTGTGGATGTCCCCGCTCACGATCTGTCGTGCGTACTCACCGCCGTCCCAGCGCCCGAGGTAATGGGCCAGCCCTCGGAGCTGCAGCCCGGAGGCGTCAGCACCTACCATTACCTTTCCGGCGCTGGCTACGAAGAGGGAGCGGCACGCCTTACCTAGATCAGATCGGGACGGGACGTTGCCGAGGTTGGGACGGGCGTGTGCTGCGCGGGAGGTCACGGTGCCCGTCGGGTTGACGGTGCCGTGGAGACGACCAGCCTGCTCCAGCTTGAGCCATGCGTTCTGCCCCTCGCTCAGGTAGCCGAGGATCTTCTTCAGCTCTTGGTACTCAGCGAGCAGGGGAGCTTCGGGGTAGGGGAGGTCACGCAGGATGTCACCTGACATCATGGGCTTCCCGCCGTCGGTGTAGTGCGTGGGCTTCCAGCCGTGCACGGTGATGAGTCGGTCAGCGATGTGCTGGGTCGACGCGGGGTTGAAGGACACCTGCTCCACCTTCGTGAACTGGCAGCCTTTCTTCATGTTACGGTAGCCCTCTTCGCCCGGCGCAACCTTGCGGGATACTGCAGAGCGCTTGGGGGTTTCAACCACCCCCACCTTCACCGGCTTGTACCACGGGGCGTAGATGCTCCGTAGCTCGTTGGTCAGCTCAGCTCGTCGCGTGGTCAGGGTGATGACCAGATCCTCAGCAGCCGTGCGGTCGAAGGCAAACCCGTGGTCGGACATGCGGTGACAGATCCGTGCGACCTCACACTCCATGAGGGCAGCGTCGAGGGGCATACGGGTGAGCAGCTTCTCGGCCAACGTCCAGTTCGAGTTCACATCCTGGATGCAGTACGTGAGCATCTCCTCGGAGAACGTCTCCCACCCACCGTCGTATAGGTCCTTCGGGCAACCGAGTCGGAGGCCCCACGACTTGAGGGTGTGCGACCCGGTGAGTAGCTCGCCACGGAGGGCAGGGTTCTTCATCAAGAAGCCCTTGTCCAACGCACCGAGGCGGTTGCCGGGGTACGCTGCACGGGACACCATGACCGTGTCGTACACCTTACCCACTGCGGGCTCGTTCATGCCGTGGCGTACGAGGATCGGGATGTCGTAGCGAACCACGTTGTGACCACCGAGGATGTACCCGTCGGCGAGGAGTTCATTAAGGCGCGCGATGGCCTTGGGGGTCTCGTGGGGGCGGAAGACCTCTGCTTCCTGCCCCCGGATCTGAAGCACGACACAATGAATATCCACCGTCTTGGTGTCGAGTCCAGTTGTTTCGATGTCGACGATGAATGACTTGTCCATTGGTTACTCCAGTGTCTCTGCAGTTACGGTGACGTGGACTGTCCACTCACCTTCGTTGTCTCGGTCTTTGGTTACGCAGCACCAGAGCCCGCCGAGGGCACGGAGGTTATCCGCACTCACCTCGGCTTCAGCCTTGGTCATAAGCCCATCCCTTCCGTGATGAACACGTGGACAGCAAGGAGGATGAACGCACCGATGAGGATCGAGGGCATCTTACATGTACCCCCGGTCGCTCGCAGGTGCACCCTTGAGGGCGTCCTTCTCAAGGTGGGCATCGAGGCTGCGGTTCTGCAAGGCGGCGTCGTGTTCGGCAACCGCCAAACTTGCCACCGCTTTGACAGCAGTGGCGAGTGCGTCGTCCTTCAGGACTGGGGTCAGCCGCGAGAGGACGTCGCCTTGGGAGTCGAGCGTCAGCTCTTCTTCAGTACAACCTTCGATGAACTCAAGCAGTTCGTGTGACGTAATCATTAGAAGTCCTCTCGCCCTTCACGGGCTGTGGTGTCGTCGCCAAAGTCGGCGTCCACAATCTCGGTCTCGATCATGCGGCAGGTGGTGGGGTCGAAGCGCAGTGCCCCGGCCACACCTGTCTCACCCGAGTGCCTGTTCTTCAGGACGCGGAGTGTGGTGGTGTTGCGTTCCATCTCGGTAGCAGCCTGCTGGTTTCGCTCCAGTCCAATGACTAGGTCGGACAGCTGAGCAGGGGCACCCGAGCCTCGGATGTCCTGCAGGCTCGTGGCTCCGCCTTCCTCGTGGGGGGTACCCGACGCTTTGCGGAGGTGACTCACGATGTGAAGACCGATGCCTAGCTCGGAGCAGAGTGTGCGGAGGTTGGTCGCAAGCTCGTCGATACGCTTGCGCTCGTCTCCCTCTGCTGCTGAGCCCGATACCATGATGCTGATGTGATCGAGGATGATCCAGTTGATACCCATCGCCCGCTTCATGTGGCGGATCTTGGGGATCAACACCTCGGCACTTACGCTACCGAAGTGATCGTAGAACGCGTACTTAGGTAGCACCTTGTTGGCTGCTGTCTCGATCTGTTCGTTGCTCACACTCTCACGTCCCTCGGCGAGGTGGAGGGGTACTCCAATCTCAAGCGAGAGTAGCCCGAGTGCGCTGGCCTTGTTGCTTTCCTCCAGAGCGATGACCCCCACCTTCTCACCGTGTGTCATGGCGAGGTGGTACGAGACTTCGCGGAGGACCTGCGACTTACCAACACCCGTACCTGCAATCCAGGTTGTGAGTGAGCCTTCGCGCTGACCGTAGGTGAGCGTGTCGAGGCAGGGCCACGGGTAGCTCAGCCCATACTCAGGCTCCTCCAAGACCTTCTCCAACAGGTCGATGCCCTCCACGATCCCGGCGGGATGGAAGGGCTTGGCCTGAAACACAGCACGCACCAGCTCCCCCGCACCGCACTCTAAGAGAGTTTGGTTCGGGTCCTTACGCGGGAGTGTGGCGAGCATCGCCTTGCCGGGAGGGAGGATCTCAGCCACCTCCTGTGCAGCCTGCTGCCCCGGCTTGTCCATGTCGAACATGAGGACGACCTCTTCGAACTGAGAGATCCAGTCGATGGCTTCCTCGATGGCACGCTTGGCTGACCCAGCACCGTCCGGTACTGAGACGACAGGCCACTTGCGGTCGACGGCCTCGGCATATGAGAGGCAGTCGATCTCACCCTCGGTGATGACCAGTCGCTTCTGGGGCTTCCAGAGTTGCCGACCGAAGAGGGGCGTACCCTCCTCGCGGTTGGACCAGCTGAACTTCTTGTCAGCCGTGCGGAACTTCTGGGCGTTGCCGTACTGCGCGACCTGCACCGGGGTGCCGTCGTGCTTCTCGCCCACGCCATACTTGAAGAGGCGACACGTCTCCGCAGAGATGCCGCGCTTGGTGAGTGCTACGTACTCTACGCTTACCATAGGTACGCGTCGAGGATCGTTACGAGTATTGCCACTACTGACATCAGGAGCACCATCGTTTCCAGTCTCATTCTTGTTTCCCTTCCAGTAGCCGCAGCCCTGACCGAAGCACTTTGCGTAGCCGTTCTCGTACACGGCAACGTTGTCACTGCTACCACAATCGGGGCAGCTGTCTCTACTTACTACGTTGCCGTGTATGCTCATCGTTTCGTTCCCCCTGCTACTAGCAGCTTGTAGATTCTAAGCTCGGCTTGGAGCGCGTCGACCTCTTCAGCGTGGTCGTCGTAGCTCACCCACTGACCGTCGTCGGTGACGGTGGCTTCGTAGTTGGTGGACTCAAATCCTGTGAAGCATTCGTATCTCTTGATGCTCATCTGTTTGAGTCCTCCGTGAATAGGATGTTATCTAGAAAGCTGAGGTCAGGCTCAGGTTCGTTGGCCTTGGCCACTAGGTACTCCGCGTACCTCACCGAGTTCATCGTACCGATGTGGGTCGCAGCCCAGCGCATCACGTCGAAGCTCGGACCCGGTGTGTTGACAGCCACCAACCCCGAAGGAACCACTGCGGCATCCGGGTACTTGGTCAGCATCAGGCGTACGATACCGAGGAGTGCCACCATCTGTGCGTCGGTGTACGTGTCCTTCTCTTCGGTCTCATCTTGGTTCATGCCACCGATGAGCATCACGTACACTGCACGCTTGTCGATCCCATTGATGTGGCTACCCACCACTGCAGGTGGTCGACCGTTGCCGACGGTACCGTTACGCGGGAGCACGTAGTGCACGCCCGTCGGTCCACTGTCGGTATAGATCCCTGCGTTGATAGCCTGCCGGTTGATCTCTTTCACGCCCCAGTTCTTACGGGCGTTGGTACGACTGTCGCAGATGACGATCAGCTGTGTCTGCTCACGTTTCTTCGCGGGCATTAGTAGTCCTCGCCGCTCTTATTATGGGCCTGCTCTAGGGCAGTGGCCCAGCGGAGGTTACCGAGGACGTAGTCCCCGTCGTTGTCTATACGATCCAGCGAGAGGCGATCTCCCGCTGCGTTACGTCGTGGCATACCGATGCTGGTCAGGATGTCCATCGCAAATCGCGACGGGTCCTCGACCCAGCGTTCATCCATCCGCACACCCTTGGCGTGGTGCTGGTTGTTGGGATAGTTAGCCTTGCGTGTGGCAGCGTAGCGCCCGTTGACACTCCGCTGCGACACGTTCAACCAGAGACTCGCGATGTGGGAGGTGCTGGTGCGCTCGCCCTTACGCTTGACGAAGAACTCCTCGGGGAAGTTCATGAGGGTGTACGTACAGGTGTAAAGGTTTGTGCGCTTCAACATCGTTTCTCCTCAGCTACTCAAGTAGCCACTCGGTTGGTATAGACTTTACCGCATAAGGGACCCCAAGATTTTTTTGGCACCAAATCCCGTAGGTCGTCTTCGATCCCTTGGCGATCTTATTATTAGGGTTTTGAAACACGAAGCGCAGGTCCACGTCCGGGTTCTGCTGGACGACCTGCACCATCTTCTGTCTGTCCGCCACGGTCCACAGGCCCTTTGTCTCGACGACGATGACCTTGCCACTAGCGGTTGTAATTACGAAGTCGGGGGTATACTTCCGAGCCTTTGCGGGCATGGTGTACTCAAGTACGAGGGATTCGTATGAGTACGCCACGCCCGCAACGGTCAGCTCTTCCGCGACCCGCTCTTCGAAACCACTGCGCCACCCCTTGGCGACTGCTCGGTTTCGTACGGCGCTCATTTGAACAGCGCCCATAGGAGCAGAACCACGAGCCCCAACGTACGAAAGACCTCACCGACTAGATAGCCAGTGAGGTCTCGGAAGATATCCATTACCCGTACGGACGACCAGTACTCAGTACCGTCTACGTCTATCACGGGGTTCGCGTCGTTCTCGGGGGGGAGCTGCTCGTACTCACGGACCAAACCCCAGCAGGGAACCAACCCTATCAGGACGTGACCAATGTCTTCGATGTACTTCATCATGGCAGGGGCTCCCCCTCTGTCGGCTCAACGCCGAAGAAGAACCGGGAGGTTTGGTCGTTGCGATCCTTGAGGGGGCTAGTGTTACCCGCCGGGTCTGTCTTGAATCGCTTCGACTCGGCGAGGGCCGTCTCTCGGTCGCCACGCAGTACAGCGTCGGCCATCTTCGGGAACTTCTTCGACCACTCAGGGCCGAGGTTGAAGCTGAAGTCCGTGAAGAGCTGCCGGTCCTTCTGGGGTAGTGCGTCGAAGACGTCAGGACCCACGGCGTTCCGTGCGTTTGTCGCTGCCTCGATCACATCTTCCTTGAACAGCTGCTCGACCTCTTCGTCGCTCAGCCCATCCTCGAAACCCTTCGGACTCTCACCGCCATTGATGAGGTGACCGCGCCCGATGGTCCACTTCCCAGCCCCGTCGGTGTTGTAGGGATACCATCGTCCACCGCGTCGGTGCTGTTCGCCACCCTCGACTTTGTGTAGGTACGAGATGAACTCATCATCCACCGTCCACGCAGGGGAAGCGGCAGGCTTTGACGCCCCCGCCGCTTCCCCTTCCGAACCTTCAGACAAGCCGAGCATGTCGACTGACGTTCGGTTCGTACCGCTCGTATCTGCCATGTTAGAAGTCTCCACCCGGCGTGACGCTGGGAGTTGCTGGTGCCTCGACTACTGTAGGAGCTTCCTGCTGGGTCGGTGCAACGTAACCGCCTTCGTCATCGTCACCGAAAAGAGCCTCAACCGATTGACCACCGGTCGACACGAGGCTGATGACCTTCACGGCCTCCAGCTTCGGGCTGATGTAGCGCTTGCCATTCACTTCCGTGAACTGCAGGAAGTACGCGATACGTACCGTCGACCCACCGAAAACCGGGTCGGACATCGGGGCGTTGGAGGAGTCGACCACGCGAGGCTTCTGCGCGATCTCTTTGCCGTTCATCTTACGGGTGGCCTTCATCTTGAAGCACACTCGCTCGAACGTCTCGCCCGTCTTCGTCTCGCCCGTCTTCATGAAGGCGTTGTCGGGCTTCATGGCCTCGGCATCGAAGCCGAACTCGGCACCCGCCTTGGCCCAGAGGGCTTTGGCTTCTACCTGGAGTTGATCGCGGAGCGCGGGCTCCTCGGTCATGTCGACGTTGATCTCGTAGTCACCGTACTTGGCGACCTCGTGGATGTAGGGGAATACAGCCGTGACGGGGGACGTGACCGTCTTGGCACTCTTAAGAACCGGGATTCGTTTGAAGTCTGACATGTGCTTAGTTATCTCCGTTGAGAAAGGTGGGTGCAAAGGGGTCGCTGTCGGCGTCGATGCCTACAGTGGTGAGCATAAGCTGAACGTCCAGCGACAACACGCCGTATTCGCTCATCTCGTATCGGGCGTTCGCAAGCGCGGCGCTCTGGTCCAGCGTAAGCCGCTGGGAGTACTGGTCGAACGGGTCTTCGTTACGCATCTGTGAACTCCTTGGCGAGGAACTCCCTGATACCGCGAGGGTACTGGGGGCTGTTAAGTGTGGCATTGCGGATGATGCGATCACAAACGTTGAGCACCTCGCGGGGGTCAACGCCGAAGCGTTCGCACACAAAGAGGAAAGTCATGCCGCTCGCTGCGACAACGTCCCTCGGTCCTACGTGGTAGTCAATCTTGTCGAGCATCGTGAACCACGCGAACGTCGTGCGCTTCACGAATGACCAACGTACGTTGTACAGGTCTTGGAGCTTCATGCGATCCTTTCAAGGGCCGCGAGGGTAGGACGGAACCCGAACCGTACATCGGCCAAGGTCCCGTCCAATTCCCCGCAGGAATATGTTGGAGGATGATTCTCTCTTCCTCCTAGGGGTCACACCATAAGATTATGCGAAGAAGAACTCGGCTTTCATCACCTCGTTCAGATCGAACCCACCCTTCTCAGGTACGGGAGGTGTCTCGTCTTCGTCGCCCTCCTCCATGACGCTGGACCTCAGCGCTTCGAGGGGGCAATGGTCTGTGTACATGTCGACGAACGCTTGGCGTAGCGTCTGACCGAGCTGATCTGTCAGCCCTGCGTGTGTCGCATAGCTGTCGTGGATCATGGCCCACGATGCAGGTCCGTGTGAGTCCTCCAAGGCACACACAGTTAACATGAGGTGGGCAGCGTCGAGGCTGTGAATGAAGTTAGGCGAAATCGACGTGATCTGCTTACGTGTGTCGATCTCCTCCAAGTCGTGAGCGTACTTCAATCGTACCTGCCCCAACAATCGTGTCGTTATTGTTGAACTGGTTGTTTTGCGTACAGCCTGCACCACTGGCAGACCTGCCGGGGTCACCCAAGAGATACCCTTTTTATGGGAGTTGGCGACTTTGCCCATCGCTTTGATGAACGCCATCCCGCCCTTTGCTGAGGCTACTTCCTCACCGATAGCCGCGTCGACAACACACGCGAGGAAGGCTGCTGCTTCGTTCTGCTTTCCATTCCAGTTGAAGTTGTGGTCAGCACCCTTACCTAAGATACCGTCATCGAGGATCATGTTCTTCGTGCCGATCACCGTCACCCCGTAAGGTGTGGTCATCACGGCACGCTTGACCGTAGACCGTGTGATACCGTAGGCCAGCCATCGACCGCCCAGCTCGCGATCCACGTCAGACTCCGCCATCCGCTCCTTCGTGATGCGGATAGCCTTCTCGGCTACTGATGTGTAGATGTCAGCCTGACCCTCACTGTTCGTGAGGTTCGTCGACTCCGCACCACCTTGGTCACGGAGCAGGGCCGAGTAGTGTTGCAGCCCGTTACAGGTGCCGTCGACAGCAATGGGGAGGGACGACATGAAGTCTTCACTCTCGCCGCTCTCGATGTAGCCTGCCCACTCGTAACAGAATGCGAGCATTTGCCATGGCGCTGAGCCACCGTCGGCCTCGGTCCACCAGAGGTCATCCAGCGGGTTCTCGGCCACAGCACAGATGCGGTCGCTGTTTTCTAGCGTCCACTCCACTCGCTCGTTCAGCGTACCCTTTACGCCGTTCGTGTTGGCTCCGTGGATAGCGAGCCAGTAGCTGCCCCACGTACCCAGTGGCCGACCCGTTGCGAAGGTGAGCAAACCCTTACCCAAGTCATTGGACTGGGGGTTGAGGCTGCTCGGTATCGGGTAGATCCTGCCTCGGAAGTCGAGGTGGTGGGGGAAGTAGATGGCATCCACACCCCGGTTATCCTTCGCAACCTGGATTGCTTGGATGGCTTGGATGGCTTGACTCTTACGCCGACCTTCGGCGTCGAACCACGCCCTGCGTTCCAGCTGGTACTTACGGAGCAGTACCTGCTGCTCGTCGTCCAACTCCTGACCGGGCAGCGGGATCTCATCAGGTCGTACTGGTTCCGTGGCTGACGAGATCTCAGGGAGTCCCTCAATCTGCGTACCGAGGCGCTGTAGCTCCTCGATCACGACCAGCACGTCCTCGTTAATGGCCCAAGGTGTAGACTGAATGGCATTGACGGCCTTGTAGACCGTCGGCATCTCAGTACTGGCTAGTCGCTTGATATCCGAGCCCTTTTGCTTTTTCATCAGGGGCGCGTCGATACGGTTGTAACCACCATCGGTCGGGCTCGTCCAAGGTGCTGGCACATCCAGCATCGGGCGGAACTCAGGACGCACGAACTCGGCCATGCGCTCTGTCATGGCTGCGAGTTCTACGAGAGCCTGCGGCGTCAGCTTCAGGAAGCTGGTCGTTCCGCGTTTAATAATCACGTCCACTTTTTCGAAGACGCCACCACGTACGTAGATATCGGTCAGCAGCATACCCACGCGAACCTTCGTCTTTAGATCCCAACGTTGCCACGTTTCAGGTATGTCCACGCGACTTAGCGCGCCCATCAGGACGCTACGCCTGTGCCCGTAGTCAGTCGTACCCTTCTTGGCCGACTCCTTCTCGATGTATCGGTACAAACCCGGCACCTCTTTGAGGAACCATCGAAGACGTACCTCATCCTCGATGTGACTCCCTACCGCCAAGAGTACTGACTGCAGGGTACGCTCATTTGTCGCTCCCGATATTAGGGACTGCAACGTAACAGCTCCCAACGTCTTACCGTCCAGCCCCGTGTCACCTAGTGCAGCCTTAGCGACGTCAACCTGTCCGCGCTTGCGGGCTGACACCAACTCGTCAATCTCGCCATAGCTTGCTGTCAACGCCTGCGATACCAGCACCCGGTAAGGCCCCACCTCGGATTCCCTACCTGCGCGGATGGCTGCGCTATCGGCCAGCCTCTTCTTCTCTCGCCCCTGCTCGATCATAAGGGCTTCTCTCAAGTCGTTTTGTACTGATCCCATCGTGTTGCTTCCCCCCTGCGCCCATAATGATGGCGCTTATTTGGATGCGTAGGTTAGGGCCTACGTACTTTATGCTCTGGACGTTCACCTCGGTCCCAGTATCTTGTTCAACCCTACCGCCAGACCCAACACCACGAGCGCGAGTATGACCTCAGAGCCCATAAAACCAGGTTCTGGTACAGGGGTGGGGGTCGACCACTCGGAGCAGCTGGACTCGATACACGCCCTCGCGTGTAGCCACCCGTCTGCGTTGTACAGCTCATCCCCCTCGGTCACGACTGTCACACACTCGGTGCGGTTGGTCGCTTCGCAAGCCGCGAGGGCCTCGGGGTAGGGCTCGCCCTGCCTCAGGGGGTTCGACTCCAGTAGCCGCTCCCTGCAGAGCCTCTCGATCCCTTCGAGTTTCTCAGGGGAGCACTCGTGCCACCCCGGTCGACCCTCCTGCAGCTCGACAGGCTCAGGGGCTCGGTCGACCGACTCCCTCAGCCCTAGCTCCCACCTGTCGGGGTCGGGACCGTCGTACTTGGGTTGGTGCAGTTCGAACTCAATCGGCATTCGTAAGTACCTCCCGTGTCATCATCATCATGCTCCACACCACTCGGCCACGACGTGGAGGGCCGTTAGCTGCCGCTGCCGCTCGTCCTCGATTCCATTCTCGGCTGCGTCGACTGGGTGAAGGACGTTTTCGGCTGCTAGTTCCAGTACTGTTTCGATTGCGTCTTTCAATTCCATTATGCTGCTGCCTTCCGACGGATCTTTGCCGTCTTTCCGAGTGTGTCGTATGCGTCTGAGAGGGCCTTACGTGCCCCGTCAAGCTCTTGGAGTGCATATTGGAGTGCTACCATGTCCTGCCGTCCCTCTGGAGTCCTGTCATTGGCTGCGAGGGCTTCGAGGAGCGTGAGGGACTCGATCCCGTCCTCTACCCCAAACTCATATCGTTCAATGATCTTCTGGTTCGGTGTCATACGCTTAGTGCCTCCGCGCGTTGTGATGCGTGTGATACTGGCTTGCCGAGAAAGCTCTCCAGCTCGGCCACGTTCTCTCCCAGATCCTCTCGACTCATGAGGGTTACAGATTCAATCTCTGTCTCAGTCCCCGGTGCGTCGAGTCCCAGCAGCTTCCCTGCTAGTAGTGATGCCTGTACGTTGGTCGCACAATCCATCTGGAAGTCGATTCGATGTGTGGCGAAGGGCTCCGCGCGTTGCGTACCGTCTTGGTCGCGGATGAAGAAGTCTCGTCGTACTCGGATGTCAAAAAGCATAGTGGTGGTTCCTCTCCCTGTTGTGTGTGTGTCGCGTACAGTATGTACTTTAGGTGCCCTTGGGGGCGTCTACGATGATGAAGTCTACGTATCAGCAAACCCCCCCCCCTTCCTTGTAGAGGGGTTTGGAACTACGTAAAGGTATACAGGGGGCACAGGGGCTTCGCCCCCACCCTCCCTGTGTCCTTTCATTTGTTCTTTGAGGGGGGTGTTTCTTGAATCTTTCGTTCCCCCCCCCTACAGCACTGGGGATCCCGTCTTTATCAGACCCCACCCCAGTCAGCTTCTCAGACAGTTTCCCTTTAGGCCCCCCTCCTAGGGGTCACACCATAAGAAACCACCCCTCCCCCACCCAACTTTAAGCCGCATCGGTGAGGGGTCCAGCCGAGCAGCAGTCCTCTAAGTCCCCGGTGTGCCAGTAAGATTCTGCGAGGGTTTCGAGGGCGCGCAGTATCTCCACCCTCTCATCCCCTCCAATCTCACTTCCCAGCCCGCACACTGGGTGTCCAGTCTCATCGTCGACGCGGAGTGCTTGGAAGCACACCTCCTCAGCGAATCCATCCCTCATCAGGGCATCAAACTCTACCTGTAGGGTTGGGAGGAAGCAGTAGCCCTCCACAACGTCCTCAAAGCAGTCCAGTTCGGCGTACAGTACAGTCTTATCTCTAGTCAATTGGCGTCCATCCTTCCTCAGTGAGTGTCATGTGGCCAGTGTGCTCCGCAATCGGTTCCCCGTCGGCAAGGAGGGTCACATCCTCACCGAACACCCTGATAAGCCCGCTAGCCCCTGCAGACTTTGCGCAGTACTCCCCGTACTCGCGGATCGCAAGCGCTCGGTGTGGGGTCGATATCACAAGCCCGACGTTCCCGACGAT
>Ga0070747_1000102_pt1 | contig 39600 bp, 41 predicted proteins | sample VirMetDEL_Mar_31_FD_77321 | JGI IMG/M metagenome (GOLD analysis project Ga0070747, IMG submission 77321) | Aqueous microbial communities from the Delaware River and Bay under freshwater to marine salinity gradient to study organic matter... | ecosystem: Environmental > Aquatic > Marine > Coastal... | reverse complement strand
CAAACTATAGTATGGGATTAAAAGAAGACGAAGCTGGGGACAGAGAGGGAACTTTCAACCTAGGTTTATCATACAAATTCTAAATAACTAGAAAACTTGTTAATAAAAAAGCTCTGTTAATTCAGGGCTTTTTTATTGCTTATTTTTTTGTCGAATAATTTAACTACTTTGGTGTGAGCGTAACTCCACCTATCTCTAACTTCTTTATATTTATGTTTATCCTGTGACCTCATCTTTTTTAATTGAGCTTCAAATTCCTCATTTAGTCCCCTGTTGTTAATATCGTCATGTATCTCATACCATAAATCTTCATAATGTCCCATAATACCCTATTTAATTTTTATAATTTATTTCCCCTCTTAATCCAAAAGTAAAACTTACCCATACTCCAGTATGCATCTTCGACCAAACCTTTCTGCCGTAACTTACCTATAGATATCAACTTATCCTGGTTTGACAATCCAACCCCAACTAATTTATGTGTTTTAAGTTTTTCTTTCATACCACAAAGATAAAAAAAATAATTTAGTTGACAAATAAATATTAGGTTATATTTATAATAAAAAGAATATGAAAAGAATTAAAATTTCAGAAGAACAATTAAATAGAGTTCTAACTAACATCCTTGAACAGGAGACAGGCCAAGATGAGGTTCTTAGAGTATTAGATGATGCTGATATGTTGGGTGCCGAAGAACTTGATATGTATGATGCTGAAGAAGATATTGAGGGTATTGAAGATGAGTTAGAAAAACTTTTATCTCCTGAAGAAATTGTAGCTCTACAACAAGACCAGATAAATCAACTACAGGATAGAGCACAGTACCTGGAAGAATTAAATGCTGATGTGTTAGAGTTTACTTCATTTTTAATGGCAGACCTAGAAAAATCACCTGAATTAGACTTAAAAAAATCTAAACAAAAATTAAGAGCGTTAGAAACTAGAGCTGGAAGAGAAATTTTTTGGTTAAAATCTCGTAGACTTTAGCATTTTACTTTAATACCATATATTTAAACTAAAAAAGATATTATGGTAATTGAAGAAATACACTCCTATTTTGTGTATAATGATAGAGGTACAATACTTGTAGAATTCACAATATGTGAAGAAGAGATTTGTAATGAGTATGAGTTAGAAATACCTGTAGAGGAGTTAGAAGAGGTTTGTGACCTTTTTGACGAAAAAGAATGGTTAAACTATGGTGATGATGACGTAGAAACAACAACACTAATAGATAATATAGACGAAACACAACTAATGGAAGGATTGTCTATATACATCAATCAAAATAAAGAGGTTTTAGATTATTAAATTATGGGTGGATTATTCCACCTTTTTTGGTATTTATATTTATATAGTATAACTATGGGAAATTTATTGCAAGAAAATATAACTAGACTTAAAGAATTAATATACGATAAAAAGGTGTTAAATGAAGATACTATGTCTGGGTTACAGGGTGGGTATGCTGATACAGATGGTGCAAATGAATATAGTTTTACTAGCAAAGGAGCTTTAGGTTCTGAACCGGAACTAGGTGAAGAAGGGTTTACTGAACCAGAAACCAACTACTCTAAAGAAAACCAAGCATATGATTTTTACAGTGATGGTCCACAAGATAGTTATGCACCAGAAGAATTTATGGAACAAGAAGATGGTACAGGGACTGGGGAATCTGATGATGGTGCGGGTGCTGGTACAGCATCACTTGGTACTTGGGAGTCTGGAATAACTAGAGGTAGTGCAAACCAGATAATAAATAGTAAATGGTCAGATAGTTACCAACCAAGTAGAGGTAAGTCAAATCCACTGTGGTAAAAAAAATAATTATGAATAAAACAATTATAACGGAATTAGAAAGAGCTCGTACAATAATGGGGCTTAAACCAAAATCACACGGATTATTAAATGAACAAGGTGGATTATATGATGATATCATCAAATTGTTTTCAAGAAAAACCATAGCAAAAGAGGCAGCTGAAAAGTTAGCTACAAGGTTAAATAAATTAATGACCAGAGATGCAACATCAAAGATAGGAAATGTCCTTCAGAGAATGGCTAATGAGGCCAATGTGGAAATTACTGAAAAGGGAAGTAAATTTATAGTCAGTGATACCGGTGCTCAATATCGGCTTACAGATATAAACAATATTATGGTTGGTGTTTCAAATGGTACAATTAATAAAGAAACACTAGAAAAGATTATAGAACGACTACCAGAAAGATTTGCGGATGGTAGTGGTTTTAGAGGACCATTTGGTGCACAAATGAGAGAACTACAAGAACTAGTTGCAAAAGAAACTTCAGAAAAAACAAAAATAAAAATAAAAACTGATGATACAAAAATAAAAACTGATGGTGGAACCGAAACAACACTCCCAACACTAAAAGATTTAAAATCAGACACATTGGTAGGGAAATGGACTAAGAGTCTTAAAAGTGTTTTATTTTCAGGAAAATTTATTGGTTTCGCTGGTGTAAAACAAAAGGCATTAAAAAAATGGATGAATAACTTAACACCACCAAACTTAAATAGCTTATTAAAGGAATTAAATGAAGCAGCTGGACAATCAACTTTTGTATTACCAAGGTCTGTGGAGGACATAGTATATCGAGTAGGTAGGTCAATTGAAAGAGGCACCCCAATACCACCTGAAATTTCAGACGACATTATAGGGATTTTGTTAAGGTCAGATTCATTTGCACAAAAGAATGGAATAATAGATTTATTGGGTAAAAACTCATCGGCAAAATTACGTAGACAGGCTAAAAATGGTAAATTGACTGATGATGAACTTAGAATTTTGTTAGGTGGTAAAAGAAACTCATCACTAGAAGCTGAGCTTCTTTTACGTGATAAATTAACCAAAGTAACTGTTGGCGGTACACTGATAAAAGCAACACCAAAAACTTTAAGGGGTTGGTTGTACGTTGTAGGAGCCTCTACTGTAGGTGTAGTTATAGACCTTATAGTGCAAGAATACCAAAAACTAACAGCCAATGAAAAAGCTATAGCTGGTTTAACTGAAAAATTTTATCAAAAATTTAAAGGTAATGAAAAAATTATTTTTGATAGTGGTGGGTTATCTAATAAAGAAGCTGAAGCTTTCGCGAAAAAACTATATGCGTACCTACAAGGGTGGATGGTACTTAGAGATGTAAACGAATTTAATAATATTCAAGAGTTTATAGAGAAATACCCTAATAAAAATGACCCCAATAAAACGGCAGAAACTATAAACGAAATCCCAAATAATAAACGAGAAGATTTTTTAAATGATGTGGTAGATGCTATGTCTTACGATAATGTACCTGACGTGGGTTGGTTTAAATATTTTACCGGTGTTCCTGACAACCAAATTATTAATGTAATAAAACAGATACCCACTGTACTTGCTATGTCACAAGTAACTTATTTTTACAATAAACTTGGTGACGAAACATTAATGTCTAATTTAGGTTTAATGAACGCTAAACTTATCCCAGGTCTTTCAACACTACTTAATTTAGTTGATGGAACCAAACAAGATGCGTTTGATGTGGTTGCTGGTAAAGAATGGTTAGTTGGTTCTGAAGCAGCTGATGATGATATGATTGATGTTGCAGACCGACTAACCCAATTTTGGCCAGAATACGCAACAGCAAGATATAATGAAACTGATGACTTAGTTTATTCTAGGTACAAACCAAACGCCTTAATTAGTACTGATAATCTAGAAAGGATTTCTAACTTCACTGACTATTCACCATACGGAACTGAAGATAATGACTGGGACGTTGAAGATTTTCAAGAGTTTTTAAATAACTTAACATCAGAAGAATTTAATAGTGGGCAATGCTATGGCCTAGAACAAGCTAAATGTCAAAAACCTTATTTTACGACAGATAAAAATCTAGAACCTGATGGGGGTAGATTACCTGGAGCACAAATTCAAGACTTAAAAGACGGATTTACCGCTATGGTTAAGGACTTATATGACGCATTCATTAATGATGGTATAAAAGGTGTAAAAAAACAAATAGAAAAAGATAATGAAGATACTAAAGATAATACAGAAGGTGGCGGAAGGAATCCAACACCAAACATAACAGAAGGGTTAATAAATATTTTAAATAACAAATAAAAATGGCTGAAAAGTTAGGAAATTTAGAATGTTGTAAAGGTGATAAAAATTTTTTACTTACATATAGTAATACACCCAAAACTGATATCGGAGAGCACTTGGTATTTAATGAAAAGGGTAATTATTTTGAGCGTGGAGATACTATTAACAATGCAATTGAATTAACTAATAACGCAAAAAAGGGAGAAAAAAGAGCCTCGGACCTATGTAATATCTACAACACTTTAGTGGATGCTATAACTAAATCTATTTGGTTCGATACTGACATTACTTCTTATGTTAAAAAATTAAAAACAGCTTGTAAAAATAATGTAGTAAAACCAAAAACTTGTAAGGAAAAGTTAGGTTCGGAGTATGACGATAAGGTAGAAGAGTGTAGTGAAAGAAAAAATAACGGTGAACTTGTAAGGTGGAGTAATAGTAATTGTGGTTGTGTAGATGATGAATCAGGTGTAGTTGCACCAACTGAAGAAATAAGAGGTTGTATGGTAAATAATGAAGGGCTACCAGATGACGTTACGGTAAACTACGACCCTGAAGCTACGTTAAACTTTGGGTGTACATTTAAAAAATCTGTAGAATTAGAAAATAAATTTTGTTTTTGTATTACAGATACTTGTGAGGAAATTGGAAATTGTATTAGTGGTACACAAGTAATAACAAATAAATCTAGTAGTTATGAATCTTTTGAGAAAAAATACAATAATGTGTTTGGAAGTGCGTTAGAAGCTGTCGCTGGAGTTGTAAATCCTTTTAATTTTAGACTTAGTACAGAAATAGGGTTTTATGGTGAACAGGTTGATAATAGTTACGTATTAGATTTAGCAAAAGCTTTAACAATATTGGTGTTTAGGGAGTATTCTTTAAGTAGTAGGGCAAAAGGAAATATTAAAAATAGTGATTTAGTTATGCAAACCGAGGGTGGGGAATACCTAGGATTCTTTAGTGGAGCAGTAAACTCAAACGGATTCGAAAAATTTAATTTACAATTAACTAGCCCAATAGTAAGGGTTAGGGTAGCAAATAATATAGGTGGAACAATAGTTGATAAGTCTGTCGTACCATCAATACAAAGAATCATAAAAAAATTAGGTGGTGAGTCTGATAAAGTTAAAAATGTAAGTATAGATAGTGAAGGTTTAATAAGTCTACAAGAAAACATAACCAAGATTGGATTAGGTGCTTTACTGGAAACAAAAGTTGTTGGTTTAGCTAAACTACTAAAATAAAAAAAGGACCTAAATGGTCCTTTTCTTTTTGGTGGAGGTGGGGGGTATCGAACCCCCGTCTTGTTCATCTTCTACTAATATCTATCCTACACGTTTAGTTTATTCATTTCTCTTTGAATGTCCGTATAGAATAAACAACTTTCGGGACCTTCGCAACTGTTCTCCAACTTTCCGGTGGAACAATTATTACCGGGTTCGATTTGTCTATTTGACACCTCAAAAACTAAAGACACAAATCTTAAATTCTTTAGAAGAGATGGAGCTATTTCGTAACTTAGTTACGATACAGCCACTGTTGACGTTTCACGGACAAGTCCTAAAGTCGCCAACTTAGCAATTGTTTTGCCAGTTAAAAAAATGAATCAGATTTTACGAGCTTAACTCAGGCTCGACGTGCTGACACTAATCGACTGATGCCAATCAATTCCAGTCACCCCCATATGTTACCCTAACTTTAACGGCACTTCCCCCGCGTCTATTTCAGTTTCTTTAGATTTTTCAGCCATCTTTTTAATGTACTCCTCTTTTAGTATTTCCATTTGTTTGGTCATCATTTTTTCTTCTTGTTTAAGTTTTAATTTTCTTAAAGCAACTTTTTTACTGTGATTTTTTCTATTTCTTGATTTAGGCATAATATTTATTTATTTATATATAGTACAAATATAAACAAACTATTTCATAAAACAAAATATTTATAATAAAAATAAACTTGGACAAATTAGGTAAAATATTAGATAGCGTTAGTGTTATAATAGAAAATTCAGATAAAGATATTTTAACACAGATAAATAACATAAGTGATATAATGGAAGTAGATAAAAAAACCGCTATAACACTACATTTTGTAAATAGGGATTTTAGTTGGAATCCACAAACACTATACATGTTGGAGGATATAGGTGATAAATTACCTATAGGTGGAAAAAAGTTAGAGTTAAACTCAGAAAAGATAAAACAAAACAGAGATTTTTACCTATTAAATTACCTTAATAAAGCTTGGTCTAAAAGAACCATAGAACATATAAAAAGGTATGGTAAAATGTCATTTTTTAATGTGTGGTTAAGAAAAATAACCTCAAAAATTATTAAAGACGTTGATATGCTTGGATTATACCCAGAAAGTAACTCAGAGTTTATTGTTGATAGGAATTTTCCAGGTGAAGGCTTGGTCCACCCAACAGTTTCAAAATGGTTAGCAAAACTTATTGATGAGGCTAATCAAACCAAAAATCAGACTCTTTCTTAGTAGATTTAAATTCATAAAAAGAATTACCTAACTTACCTATAACATTTTCACCTAACCTTATAGAATTTTTTACATCTTCTACGATAACATATTCGTTAGAAGTGTGGTAATTGTAATATCCAGCAGCAAAGTTTAAACACGCAAAATTAAATTTATCTTTAAGAACCATAGTGTCAGTATATGGGTGATGTCTCCACTCAGTAAAGCCATGTTCTAAAATTATATTACGAGTCTTATTAAAAAACTCGGATTTTTCTTCAAACAATCTAACCCCCATTAAAGAAAGGGACATTGTATCATTTTCTGTGGAGTCAAATTGGATAGCGTAACCAACATCTTTAAAAAACTCTTCTTTAGCGCCCCTACTTCCATGACAACCTGTTTCTTCAGCAACTGGAAAAAACCCTTTAACCACATCAAATTTCTCTAATAGTTGTAAACATATAAAAACCCCAGCTTTATCATCACCCCCAATACCTGTTGGTAGACCACCCTCTTTAGTGTAAGCTTTAAGAGCTAACTTACTTTCTCCCTGTGAATTGGGTAAATACTCTTCTTTAACCACCATCTCCACAATGTCATGTACACTATCAGTGTGAGCAAGAACTAACGGGTAGTAGTCAGAAACACCCTTAGTAACATAAAGATTGCCTAAATCATCTTTTTCGTAATCATACCCCATTTTTTCGAAATGGGTGGTAAGGTAATTTATCAACCTTTCCTCCTCCCAAGTCTTAGTTGGTATGGATAATAATTCTTTTAATTTTTCTTTCATATTAAACTCTTTTAGAGTAACCCACAACCTGATAGTAATCCCTCTTACCATCACAGAAGTCAATTACTAATTGTAATAAACTTTTAAACATAAACGCATCATCTGACCTTTTCTCACATAAAATGAACAATTCTAAGATACTAGAAAGAAACTCAATACTTAGGTATCCACAACCATTAATACCCTGAAAGTTCGTTAGAGACTCTCCTACGTACTGTAGTTGGTAGTTATTACGACTTTCTTGAGTCTCAAAAGGGGTCATTACATCGTATAAATCCAGATATTTTTGTACAAAATCCCTAACCAGTTCTTTATTGAATTCTGCTTTAACCAATAAGTCTACAATCCAATGTGTGTGAGAAGGTGTCCTTAATCTATTTGTTGGTTCTTTATATTTAACAATAAAGTCTAAGTCGGGGTAAGAACCTCTAAACCCCTGAAACATCGCTACTTTAGTACCATCACTAAGGTTAAACTCATTTACAGACTCTACCCTTGGACCATTTTTTATTTTGTATTCTAATTTTTCCATTATTTATATTTTACAACTTTAGGATTTAATTCCCAGTTAAATTTATACTTTGATGTGTATTTGTTATTGTTATTTTTTTTACAACAACTACCACATGCTTTATCTACTTTTGTTTTTCTTGCGTAATAAACGTCTTTTTCACAACTAGGACAACTAGCAACCCACTTCATGAATTGAGACTTGTCAACACCAGAACCACTACTACACCTTTCACCACTACAACCAATAGACCTAGCTACTCTTTTCCATTCAGAGTCGTGATTAGAGTAACCTCTATTTTTATAATCTAGTCCGTGAGCAATTTCGTGAAGGATGGTGTTTATAACTCTTTTTTCGTTGGTTTCGTATTGAGTCATTGGTCTGGACAATGTTAAGGTCTTAGTTCTACCATTACAAGAACCAAATCTTCTTACAGCTCTATCCCATTTAAATGTATAACCTGTAAGACCGTGTTGTCTCATAAGTTTAAGTGCTATATTTCTTGTCTTTTCTAAATTCATACTACAAAGATAAGAAAATTAAATTAAACCACCAAACAAAAATGGTTAAAGTAATGAATATAGTTTTGATATTTTTCTAATAGAGTCTTCACCAGCGGAATTAAATCTTTTTTCCCAAAACTTAAGAAAATTTAATGGTGAAGAAGTCACTTTTGAGGATAATTTTGGTACAGATATACTTTCATCATCTGAAAAGTCATCAACTAATTGTTTATAGGACACAACCCAATTATCCACTAATTGTTGTAAAATAATTTCTTTAATTTCTTCTATGGGTGTTTCTTTTCCATCGTACTCTCTAATTCTATCTATATTTTCTTTAGGAACTTCAAAATCATCGTAATATTTATCAGCTTTAAAATTTCGTAATCTTTTAGCGTAAGAAAAAGCCCTAGAGGTTTTTAAAAAATTTACAAACTCATCTTTAGTCTTTATGTTTTTATTTCTAATTAAACCATACACCTCAGAGACCCTAGCATTTAACTCAAAAGATAAATGTAGGTATACTAAAAACATTAATTCATCCCAATCATCAACTAACCCCATTTTATTCATCATAGAAGAAGTACTACTTAGATTCTCAAAACTAGGGTCTAAAGAAGAATTTAATAATCTATTATAAAACTCATAAACGTGTGTAAGTTCGTGAAATAAAACAGCTTCAACATAAGGTTTAATTTCATCATCAAACAATTCAACAAAGGTTACATTATCATAATGGGATTGAGGGATAGATAGTTCAAGATTTATAGTACCCCCAACTAACAGGGGTCTAGTAACACCATCATCAAATGTAGCCTCTCTAATATCCATGTCGACAGTATCAAAAGAAGCGTTATTTACGTAATCATCACCAATTTTAATTTCTTCGTCAGGAACAACAACTAACTTTAAGTTAACTTTTGGTTCAGCAAGAGGAAACTTTATAAATTTTTCACTAGAAGGACTCCAACCCAAAGAAGAAACTTTTTCTTGTACATCACTACCATCAAAAAACACTGAAGTATCGTCAGAAGAAACTAACATTAATAAACCATCTTTAATTAACGAAGAAAGGGAATCTACCCAAAACTCTATAGGTTTAGGTACACCCATAGCCTCCTTTATTAAAAGGTTAGATTGTCTCCGTGTTATTATTAGTTTCATTGGTAATAAATATCATCTTAGTTATCTTTTTCTGTTAATTTAAACTTCTCACTAGTTTTATTATAACCAATAGAGTAACTCACACCCTCAACTAAGGACCCTTTTAATATTTCTTCTGAAATAAAATCCTCTATTTCTGATTGTATAGCTCTTTTAAGGGGTCTTGCACCAAACTTAGAATCATAACCAATTTCACTAATGTGGTCTACAACACTAGGACCAAACTTAACAACGTACTTTTTATCCTTTAACCTATCAACTAAAAAAGACAACTCTAACCTAACTATTTTTTTAATGCTAGCACCTTCCAAAGACTCAAAAAATATAATATCATCTAAACGATTTAAAAATTCTGGATTAAAAGTGTCCTTTAATGTTTTAGAAATAATAGTTCTAACACGTTCTTTGTCTGTTTGTTGTGTTGCTTTGGTTGTAAAACCTAACCCCCCACCAAAATCTTGAGACTGTTTAACACCTATGTTAGATGTCATCATTATTAAAGTGTTTCTAAAATTTATTTTTCTACCAGAAGCGTCTGTTACATAACCATCATCCAATATCTGGAGTAACACATTAAATATGTCTTTGTGACCCTTTTCTATCTCATCAAACAATATTAAAGAATATGGTTTTTGACGTACTTTTTCTGTAAATTGACCACCTTCATTATAACCAACATAACCAGGAGGTGACCCTATAAGTCTAGATAAAGAGTGTTTTTCTTGAAATTCTGACATATCTACCCTAATTAAAGATTCTTCAGAACCAAACATTAATTCAGCTATTTTTTTAGCGATATGAGTTTTACCTACCCCAGTAGGGCCTAGACAAATAAAAGAACCAACAGGTTTATTTAACTCCTTTATACCGACAGAGTTTCGTCTTATAGACTTAACTATTGTCTCAATGGCTTTATCTTGACCTATAACATGTTTTTTTAGTTGTTTGTCTAAGTTTAATAAATTCTTTTTTTCGTTTTGATTCATTCTACTTAATGGTATTCTTGTTATTCTAGACACCACAGACATAACATCTGAAATAGTTATAGGAATTTTATTGTCCGACTGTTTTTCCTCCCACTTAGTTGTGACAGTATTAAGTTTGTCTTTAAGTTGTTTCTCGACATCTCTAAGATTAGCAGCTTTTTCATACATTTGTGATTTAACAACATTAATTTTTTCCTGTTTTACGCCCTCAATTTCAGACTTAAGTTTGGTTATAGATTTTGGTGTTTTAACTTCTATTTGAACAGTTGCCCCCACCTCATCTAAAATATCTATAGCTTTATCTGGGAAAGCTCTATCTGTAATATACCTATCGGCTAATTTAACACAAAGATTTACCACTTCATCACAGTAACTAACATTATGATGATTTTCATACACATGTTTTATATTACTTAGTATCTCCACCGTATCAACTATAGATGGTGGTTCGATAATAACTTTTTGGAATCTCCTTTCTAAAGCACCATCCTTTTCTATCTTTTCTCTATATTCATCTAATGTGGTAGCACCAATACACTGAACTTCACCTCTTGCTAATGGTGGTTTAAATATGTTTGCAGCGTCTAAATTACCAGAAGAGTTACCAGTACCAATAACAGTGTGTATCTCATCTATAAAAATTATAACGTCTTTATTATCTCTTAACTCATCTATTATAGCCTTCATCCTTTCCTCAAACTGACCTCTATACTTGGTACCTGCCACTAAGGAAGATAATTCTAGTAAAACAATCCTTTTACCTATTAAAGTTCTAGGGCATTTACCAGAATTGATAATTGTCGCCAACATCTCCACAACTGAAGTTTTACCAACACCAGGTTCTCCAATGAGTACTGGGTTATTTTTCTTTCTCCTAGAAAGAATTTGTACTAAACGTTTAACTTCGTTAGTCCTACCTATTACAGGGTCTAACTTACCTTCTGAAGCTAAAACTGTTAAATCCCTAGAAAAATTGTCTAAAATAGGAGTATTACTATTAGGTAATTCTTTACCTGGTTGTCCAGGACCACCTAAGTCCTCTACATCTGCATCTGAATCTCTAAATTCTATCATATATTTTTTATTTAAAGTTAATATAAAAAGTCACAAATATCAATAACTGACAGAGTGTCATTAAGTCTTGACATTATGACATAATTTATTTAAAAGTATAACAATGGTATACTATTTGTAGTACAAAAGTAATAAAAATATATCACCTAACAAAAAAAAATATAAAAAGTTTTTTAAGGGGGTGACAAATAACAATAAATGTCTTATAATTAAAAAGACAATAATTTAAAAATAAAATTAAAAATGGCAAAAGTAATCGGAATTGATTTAGGAACAACAAACTCATGTGTTTCTGTGGTAGAGGGTGGTAACCCCGAAATAATTGTAAATGCAGAAGGAAAAAGAACCACACCTTCTATTGTATCTTTTAAAGAAGGTGACCGTAGTGTTGGTGACCCAGCAAAAAGACAAGCAGTTACAAACCCTAAAAATACTATCTATTCAGTAAAAAGATTTATCGGTAGTAAATTTAGTGAAATAAGTAAGGAGGCAAAAAAAATGCCTTACTCAGTAGTTAAAGGTACAAAAGGTATTGTGACTATAGAGGTAGATAATAAATCTTATGTACCACAAGAAATATCAGCTGTAGTTTTACAAAATTTAAAAAAGACCGCAGAGGATTATTTAGGTGAAAAAGTTAGTCAAGCTGTTATTACTGTCCCAGCTTACTTTAATGATGAACAAAGAAATGCAACAAAAGAAGCTGGTGAGATAGCAGGACTAAAAGTTCTCAGAATTATTAATGAACCTACTGCAGCTGCACTTGCTTATGGTATGGATAAAAAAGATAAAGATATGACTGTCGCGGTTTATGACCTTGGTGGTGGGACATTCGATGTTTCAATCCTAGAACTTGGTGACGGTATATTCGAAGTAAAATCAACAAATGGTGATACACACTTAGGTGGTGATAATTTTGATGAAAAAATTATAGATTGGTTAGTTGATGAATTTAAAACTGAAAATGGTATGGACTTAAGTGGTGATGCTGGAGCACTACAGAGACTTAGAGAAGCCGCTGAAAAAGCCAAAGTAGAACTATCTAATTCAACAACAACAGAAATTAACTTACCATATATTACAGCAGATAGTACAGGACCTAAACATTTAGTACGTACACTATCTAGAGCAAAATTTGAGTCTATGGTTGGTGATTTAGTTAAGAGAAGTTTATCTCCATGTAAAAAAGCTTTAAAAGATGCTGGATTAAAATCTTCTGATATTGACGAAATTTTGTTAGTTGGGGGGTCTACAAGAATACCAGCAGTACAAAAAGCTGTAGAAAAACTATTTAATAAAAAGCCATCCAAAGGTGTCAACCCTGACGAAGTTGTAGCTATGGGAGCAGCAATACAAGGTGGTGTTTTGACTGGTGAAGTAAATGATGTATTGTTACTAGATGTAACACCATTATCTCTAGGTATCGAAACTATGGGTCAGGTAATGACAAAGTTAATAGACTCTAACACAACTATACCAACGTCTAAAAGTCAAATATTTTCTACAGCAGCCGACAATCAACCAGCTGTTGATATTCACGTACTACAAGGTGAAAGACCTATGGCTAACGATAATAGGACATTAGGTAGGTTTCAGTTAACAGACATCCCACCATCACAAAGAGGAATTCCTCAAATAGAAGTTACATTTGATATTGACGCTAATGGTATTATCGATGTGAAAGCTGTTGATAAGGGAACGGGAAAACAACAAAATATTAAAATTGAGTCTGGTAGTAGTTTATCCGATGAAGAAATAGATAGGATGAAAAAAGAGGCAGAAGCAAATGCTGATGCCGACACAGAAAAACTAGAAAAAATACAAAAACTCAATGAGGCTGACACTTTAATATTCCAAACAGAAAAACAAATCGAGGAGTTTGGTGACAAACTTGATGAAACCGATAAGTCTAGATTAGAAAATACCATAAAAGAACTTAGAGAAGTGTATAAAGAAGAAGATATGGAAGGTGTAGAAGACCTAACTGAAAAGTTAAACTCTACTTGGCAAGAAATTAGTACAAAATTATATCAAGAAACAGAGGAAACAAATGACGATATGATGGGAGATATGCCAAATTCAGATTCTACCGATGTTGAATTTGAGGAAGTTAAATAAAAATAATGTGTGTTTGGGGAGAAAAACCCTTCCCAAACACAATATTAATTAGTAGAATTAAAAAAAAAAGAATATGAAAATTAAGATATATACAAACCCAACATGTCACTACTGTAACAAAATTAAAACTGATTTAACCACAGCAGAAATTGAGTATGAAGAAATAATAACTTCTGAAAACATAGGTGAGTGGAATGAGATAATTAGAGTTACTGGAATAGGAATGACACCAACAATAATTTGTCAAGAAGAAACTTGGTTACCAAATAGAGACTTTAGAACTTCAGAGGAATTAGTTGCTAGAATTAAACACTTTGAAGAACATAAGATGAGGCACCTATCTTTAGAGGAAAGAGTTGACCAGGTAAACAACGCTGTTAAAAATATAACATTATTATTAAACCAAACAAATCAAACATTACAGTCATTACAACAAAAAGTAGATAGTGTATCTACACCTAATGTTACACCTCCTCCTCACCCAAGACCTACACCAGTACCAGCACCACAACAATAATGGCAATAAAATCTGAAAAAATAGAAGGTAAGTTTATCATAAATGAGTATGACTCCACTAATCTAGGAAAAACAAAATACAATACAGAAACTAATGAACTGATTGTTGAGTTTGCAAAAGGTGGAGCATATTCATATGAAAAAGTACCAATTAAGATTTTTACAAAAATGAGAATGTCTGAAAGTCAAGGTAGTTATTTTTCTAAAAATATATCTAGAAGTTATAAATATAAAAAATTGACCTAGTAATAAAGTCCATATATTTATTAATATGGAAAACAACTCAAAAAACATACTAAATAGTTTTCAAGTACATGAGGAATTAAACCCTGATATTTGGTTTTTAAATAACGGAAGTTATAAAATGAAACCAGAAATCAGGGATTCTTTATTGGCGATAGTAGAAGACTTTAGTAATTTTGTTGATGTGAATATGGATATTGAAGATATTACACTAACAGGTTCATTATCTAATTTTAATTGGTCTAGCTTTTCAGATGTTGATTTACATATGTTATTGGATTTTGATGGTGATAAGGATTCTTTACTAAAAAAATATTTGGATAGTCGTAGAATTATTTGGAATTCTTTAAGAGATATAGAAGTTAAAGGTTTTGAAGTGGAGATGTATGTACAAGATATGGATGAACCACATTTTGCTAGTGGTGTTTATTCTGTCATGTTTGATGAATGGATTGTAGAACCTAAGTTAGAAAATGTTGTATTAGATTCTCATAAAATTTTAAGTAAGTCTAAACAATGGATGGAAGCTATAGATAATATTGAGGATAATCTAGAAAGAGCGGAAGATGAGTCGTTAATGTTAGCAATTGATGAGGTAAAAAAGAAACTTAAAAAATATCGGGGTAGTGGACTTAAAGACAAGGGGGAATACTCCTACGAAAACCTAAGTTTTAAATTTTTAAGAAGAAATGGTTATTTAGGTAAATTAAACGATATAAAAAATAAATTAATAGATAAAAGTCTTACATTAGAAACGGAAGTTTCTAATACTTAGGACTATTTATAAAAAAAGAATATTTAGTTATGGCTGGAAACTACGGAGGAAACTCATTACCAACAACACCAATCGCTGGGGATTTACTATACGGCGGTAGAGAAACTACCTACGCAAGTTGGGAATGCACTAAAATAGTTGGTACTGCTGCAACAGCAAACTTTACTTATGAAGGTACGGTATTCGCTGTAAATACTTCAGCAGCTGGGAATAGTAGTATTGACATGTTAATCAAACCAACTAAACTATCAGCAATACCAGTTGGAGTTTGGTTCGCATGTTATGAGTGTGGTTGTTCTACACAGATGACAGGTACAACCGCACCATCAGTACAGACATACCAAGGAGCCCCAATGTATGCTCCAACAATAATAGGTGGAAACGGACTTAATAGTTAAAATAATAATTTATAAAAAAAACAAATTAAAATGGCATTAAAACCAATAGGAAGTGAAAAATTAAAAGGTCAAGACAAGATTAATAGAATCATGGAAATCGCGACTTATGGGGAAGTAGAAAAAAATACTGCTTACCACACTCAAACAGTATCATTTAGTAAAAAAGCAAGTGACGGAAACACATATGCTATTGTAAACGAAAAAGATGGGTATTATTTAAAAAGAGGTATTAATGAATCTGAACTAGATTACATTGACGGCTTACAAAATAAAAAAAGAAATAGATTTAGAAGTTATGGTGCAGCCTTAAAAAGAATGAACTTAATTTTTAAACCATTAAATGAGGAGTTTAATAATGGTGAATCTACACCTTTATACGAACAATCTGATACAGAAAATAAATTTGTATTAAAAACACCTGAATCTGAAGTTGATGTTACTACTGATGAAATGGGTGATGAGGAAGAATTGGATATGGGTGATGAAGAGTTAGCTATGGACGATGAAGAGTTAGATATGGATGACGAGGAAGTTGAGATGGATGATGAAGAAACTGAAGAGGAAATGGAAGGGTTTATGAAACCAATACAAAAACTAACTGGTAAACTAGGTCAAAAACTTAGAGATGCTGGTGAAGAATTGGGAAGTGCAGATATAAAGTATGTTTTAAATTCTGTTATATCAGCTGTTGATTTAGACACTCTAGACACTGAAGATAAAGATGATGTTTTATCTAGATTTGAAGAAGATGAAACTGCGTACGGTGATGAAGAATTGGGTGATGAAGAGTTAGCTATGGATGATGAGGATTTAGATATAGACGTTGAAGATATTGAGGGTGAAGGTGAAGGTGAGGAATTTGATATGTCAGCAATGATGCCGGAATCAAGGAAAAAACGTAAAAATGTTATATCAGGAGCAAAAACTTTAAAAGGTAAAAGTGAAGTAAAAGAAGGTGTAGCTATGAAATCTTTAAAAAATAGGGTATCACAGTTATTAGAATCTTACGTTACAAAACAAACACCACAAGATTATATAAAAGAAGCTGTTGAAAAAAATAAACTTAGTAATACTATAAAAAAGTTATCTAAGACTATAGAACAAGAAATTAGAGTAAAAAAATACTTAAAAGAAAATAAATACTCTAGAGTTAAAGGGTTAACTAAAAAAGGTAATATAGTTATTTTATCAGACAACAAAAACATATTTGTAAATAAAGAAGGTAAGATACAGTAATGAAACTTATATTCGTTAATGAACTAGGACCAAACTATAAACAAGAAAATATTTACGAATTTATATTCGGTCAAAACTCAAACGAATTATGGGGTGAAGATTGGGATTCTAGTCCAGCACATGGAAAACCAGGACCACCAGAAATGGAGTACATAAAAAAAGTTGGGATTTTAGAAGGGACAACTCTTAAATTAGATTTAGTCCAGAACTCTGACTACTTTGGAATGGAACATGCTTTAGATAATGTTGTAGCTTTAGGTTGGGAAAGTTATGAAGATGAGTATGAAAACGATGACGAAGAAAGACTAGTTTTTCACTATGGTGATGACCTAGAAAATGTTAAAGATAAATTATATTCTAGAGATATAATATTAAAATTTGATAAACTTTTTGAATATGTCAAAAAATAGAAAAAAAATAATAGCACAATTAATAAATGAAGGGTTCACACACAGAACCCTATCTTTGTTTTCAGACAAACAATTAACAGTATTAGGTAAAAAAATGTTGTCAGAACAAGACAATAAGGAAAAAGAAAAAAAAGCATACCAAGACCTAATTAGTGCAAAAACAAGTGAATTAGAAGCTTTAAAATCTGAAATGCCTGAAGAAAAAAAACCTGACGAGATAGAGGTGGATAAAGATGGCGAACCAGTAACAAAATTTGAGTATCCTGACGGAGATGAAAAAACTTTATTAAATTCTGAAGACGATACTGAAATTAGTGAAGATTTTGCCTCTAAAGCACAACAAGGATATCTTTACGCTGTTAATCCAGCAGCAGCTGAAAAACTAGGTTCTAAAATGAGTAAGAAAGATTATAAAAATTTACCTGAAAAGGTTAATGAGGAGGAAATTTTAGAAAATTGGATTACTTCCCTAGTAGAAGAGAGTCAACCAGCTGAAATAACAAAATTAAATTTTATTAAAACAGTAAAAGAAACACAAAAAAACAAAGTAACCAAAAAAACAGGACAACAAAAAAAATCTTTTAACATGGTTAATGAGTTAGCTAAAGAGATGGACCCACCTATGAAAGTTGTTGTAGAAAACATCAAAGGGTCTATTATAGGGTACCTAAAGTCTAAAACTAAACTTATAGAATTATTAATAAAAGAATCTGGTGAAGTGGAGTTAGATGGGGTTATTGTTGGTGAAGAAAATATTGAGGAAAATTCACCACTAGAAGCACCAACTATAGCACCACCAACAACAAAACCAGGAGAAAAAAAAAGAAGAGGACCTTTTAAAGTCCCAAATCCAAGTACAAAACCAAAACCTAAAGCAAAAAATAAAGAATTACCGAATTGGTTAAAGTTCGATAATTTAACACAGGATTAGACCATGGCTAAAAAAATAAAACTAAACGAAGCACCACCAATAGATTATGATGGTAGACCCGAAAGAATGTCACCAGATATTGAAAGAAAATTAAGGAGTAGAGAACATCCACTAGGTGCCCACCAATCATTTCCAGGTAAAGAGGGTGATGAAAATAACTTTGAAGAGATAATAGCTTCTAAAAGATTTAAAGATGTTATTGATAAAGTTAAGTCCGCAACTGGTTTAGAGGAGGTCAACCCCCAAGCAGCGATGTCATTACAACCAATGTTAATGAGTGCGGTACAAAGAGTGATGAGTATTGAATCAGCAAATAAACAAAAATTAGAAGATTTAGCTGTATCACTAGTGGTTGACCAAATGGATATACCTGAAGGTGATTTACAATTTGACGCAAAACTAGAAAAACCTACCTTACAAGGGATGCAGAAAAAGCCTAAAGAAAAAAAGAAAAAAGAATTAGAGTTTAAACAACCAGACACTGAAGATAAGGAAGCCGCGGAAAGATTAGCAAAACTAGATTTAGAAAAACAAAAAAGAAGGTTAATTAATTCACTAATACAAGGGTCATCAAAAAAAGCTCATTATATGTTTCATTTAGTTAATGAGGCATTAAACGAAATTGACCCAGATTTAGTAAATTTATATTCTTTAGTTATGTCTGTAAATGATTTGATGTACTGGATTATGCCAGATATGGAAGGTATGGTAGGAGGTGGTGCTGATGAAATGGCAGCAGGACGAGAAGAGGTGGATTTAGAAACAGACCCACCAACCATTAAGGCTAAAGGAATTATGTTCCCTATTTTAGTACATGAACTATGGAAAGGTGTTATGGAGTATGTTTCCATGCATGGATTACCTTCGGACCCAGAATTTGCTGAAGAAGTGATTGGTTCTGAAGATACATTACCTGCTGAGGTTTGGGATTTAAGATTAGGTCCTATTATTTGGGAAAAGTTTATGGAGTCTTATCCGGAAGATTTGTTAAATAGTGATGATTACGGTAGAATAAAAAATTATTTATATTATAATATAGTTTCTTTAGAACCAGAACCTTTTATAGGGTTAGCTAAAGAAATCCTGTCAGGTTCACCAAGAGGTAAAGAAATGGTAGCAAAAATTGTGGATGACATTAAAAAACAATTAAAAGATGAGGACTATGAGGATGCAACCGGTGAAGTTTCTACACCTTCAGACCTACCAGGACTCGATGACTCAACTCAACCAACACAAGAACTAGATATGGACACTATTTTAGATAAAATAAATAAAAGTGGTATGGAATCATTAACACAGGACGAAAAAGATTTTTTATATAATTTATAATTTATAAAATAACTTAAAAATTAAAAGGTCCGAAAGGACCTTTTCTATTATTGCAGCAATCATTATATTTATAATATATGACACAAGAAGAATTAATACAAGAATATGCTAAGTGTTATAAAGACACGCCATACGCTATTAAGACTTATTTAGAAACGTACGACAATACACAATCTAAATATGTACCTTTTATATTATTTCCTGAACAGGAAATGATGTTAAAAAACTTTGAAACCCATAACGATAACATCACAAAAAAATATCGTCAAGCTGGAGTATCGACAGCGACAGCAGCTTGGGTATCTAAACAAATACAGTTCGCGCCTAAAACCAGACCAGAAAAAATATTAATTATAGCAAATAAATTAGATACAGCTTCAGAATTTGCAAACAAAGTTAGGGGTTTTTTAAATCAATGGCCAGAATGGATTAATGTTGGGTTTTCAAAAGAAAAAGATTCACAAAAACACTTCAAACTAAACAATGGGTGTGAAGTAAAAGCTGTGGCAACATCTGTGGATGCCCTAAGGGGTTACACACCAACAACATTAATATTTGATGAGGCTGCATATATTGAAGCTGGAGATGATTTCTGGGCTGCGTGTATGGCCTCACTATCTACTGGAGGTAAAGTAATCGTTATATCAACACCTAACGGGTACGATAAGATATATTATGAAATATACGAACAATCTATAAAAGGTTTAAATAGTTTTCATATATCAGAGTTACATTGGGAAAATGACCCTAGGTTTACAAAAGATTTATTCTGGGTAAAAACAAAAGATATTGTACATTTTTTACTTAATAGAGAGGACTATGATGAAAACGAGTTCCTACAGGAAAGAGAACTATCAAAATTTCCACCACTGATTAAAAAAGGTTATAAACCTTGTTCTTCTTGGTTTGAGAGTATGGTAAAAAAACTTAAGTATGATAGAAGGAAAGTGTCACAAGAATTAGAGAGTGCTTTTTTAGGTTCCGGTGATAATGTTATTCCTGTGGATACCATAGAACAAATAAAAGATATTCATGTTATGGAACCAGAAGAAATGTTTATGGGAAACCAATTATGGGTCTGGGAAAAACCAAAGGAAGGTCACAAATACATATTGGGTTGTGATGTTAGTAGGGGTGATTCTGAGGATTTCACATCTATAGTTATAATTGATTTTGATGAACGAAGACAGGTTCTTGAGTATTTGGGTAAAATACCCCCTGATTTAGCTGCAGATATAGTATATAAATGGGGGACTATATATAAAGCTTATGTGGTTACTGATATTACTGGGGGTATGGGTGTTGCAACATCTAGGAAATTACAAGAACTAGGTTACAAAGATTTATATATAGAAGGTTTAAATACCGCAGATAAATGGAAATATAATCCCACTGCGGCACAAAAAGTTCCAGGTTTGGCTTTTAATAATAAAAGAGTTCAGATAATTTCAGCTTTTGAAGAGGCTTTAAGACATAAATTTATTATAAGGTCTAAAAGGTTGTTAAATGAATTGTATACTTTTGTGTATATAAATGGTAGACCTAACCATATGAAAGGAAAACATGACGATTTAATAATGGCGTTAGCTATGGCACTATATGTTGGGGAAAGTTCGTTTAGCCAACTACAAAAAGCTGACGACCTAACCAAAGCAATGTTAAACGGATGGTTAACAGAATCTAACGAAAATAACAGTATACCTTCTTCGGAACCAGTATTTGGGGTTGTAGGTGGGGGTAATTCTGAAATAAAAAAACAGTATGTAGAAAATAGTTGGCTATTCACTAAAAGACGTTAGAGAAAGGTATACTATTTATAATATAATATGTATTATTACAAGTAATGGCAAAATTAACAATATATCAAAGATTAGGGAAACTTTTTGGAGCTGGAGGACCAACCGCACCAAAAACCACGTTCCAACAATTCACGGTTGGGTCAGAAGAAATTCTAAAAACAACAAATAAAAAAGACTACGAAGAAAAAAAGTTAGAGTTTCAACAAGCATCTTATCTGGCCAATCAATGGCAAAAAGTAGATAACGAATTATATACAAAATCTATATACTACGAACCAACTAGACTAGCTTCATACTACGATTATGAGTCTATGGAGTTTACTCCAGAAATATCAGCAGCTTTAGATATATATGCTGAAGAGTGTACCACACCATCAGAAAAAGGGCATGTATTAACAATATACTCTGAATCAACAAGAATAAAATCTATATTAGGTGATTTATTTAATAACATACTAGACCTTAATACTAACTTACCTATGTGGGTTAGAAACACGTGTAAGTATGGGGATAATTTCGTCTATTTAAAAATTGACCCAGAAAAAGGTATCGTTGGTTGTAACCAATTACCAAACATAGAAATGGAAAGAGGTGACCAATTTAATTACTTTACACTTCATGGGGAAAAACAAGATGATGATAAAGCAGCTAAAGTATCGTTTAAATGGAGAGAAAAAGAAATGGAGTTTAATACTTGGGAAATAGCTCATTTTAGGATATTAGGTGATGATAGAAGATTACCTTATGGTACTTCTATGTTGGAAAAAGCTAGAAGAATATGGAAACAGTTATTATTAGCTGAAGACGCTATGTTGGTTTATAGAACATCTAGAGCTCCGGAAAGAAGAGTGTTTAAAGTTTTTGTTGGAAACATGGACGATAAGGATGTTGAAGCGTACATTCAAAAAGTAGCTAATAAATTTAAAAGAGATGCTGTGGTGGACCCACAAAACGGCAATGTTGACTTAAGGATGAATCAGATGGCTGTAGACCAAGATTACTTTATCCCTGTTAGAGACCCAGCAGCACCAAGTCCTATTGATACTTTACCTGGAGCTACAAACCTAAGTGAAATTGCTGATATAGAATATATACAAAAGAAATTGTTGGCATCTTTAAGAATACCTAAAGCCTTTCTAGGGTTTGAGGAGGTTGTTGGTGAGGGTAAAAATTTAGCTTTATTAGATATTAGATTTGCAAGAACAATAAATAGAATACAAAAAGCTATTGTGGCTGAACTTAACAAAATAGCTATAATCCATTTATATGTGTTAGGTTTTCAGGACGAATTAAGTAACTTTAAGTTAGCTTTATCAAATCCATCTACACAAACAGACTTATTAAAAATAGAACAATGGAAAGAAAAAATTGCTTTATATAGAGATGCTGTTACAGACCCAGGAAATGGATTACAAGCCGTATCAACTACCTGGGCTAAAAAAGAAATATTAGGTATGAGTGATGAAGAAATTAAATTAGATTTACAACAACAAAGGTTTGAAAAAGCTTTAGCTGGTGAATTGGAAAAAACTTCAGAGATAATACAAAAAACTGGTATTTTTAGTAATATAGATAAGTTGTATGGTACACCTAAAAAAGAAGGTGAAGAAACTACTGAAGGTGGAGATACTGATAGTGGTGCAGATTCAGGAATGGATTTTGGTATGGATATGGGTGGTGATACTGATGATGCTGGTTCTGATACTGATGCTGGGGATGTACCAGAACCTGCAGCGGAAGGTTATAATGTACAGTCAGATTTACCTTTATTAATGGAAAGAAGAGGTATGGATTTAAAGGGGTTACAAGACGCGGTTAATAAAAGTAATAAAAATATAAATAAGATTAACAGTGAAGTAGATACCTTATTAAAGGATTAGTTATATTTATATATAAACTATACTTATGAAAGGATTTGCAAAATACAAACAAAATTTAGATAATATTTTAGAAAACTCTTACGACAATAAAGAGCACTTTAAAAAAAATCTTTCAGTTATTCTGGGGGTCATGAAATTCTCAAAACCACTCAGAGAATTTTTTACACTATACAATGAAATAGAAATTAAAAAATTTAACTCTATTGATGATAGTAAGGCATATATATCTGAAGCCTTGGACCACCTTAAAAAAAATAAAAAAGAATTAACTAAAGTTAAAAATGTTTTAGATAAAATTGTCGAGGACAGAAAAGAGTTGTGTGGTAAAAAAATTAACGAAGTGTATGAAAAAATAGACGCCATCGTATTCAATACCAACATAAACAAATTAGACGAAAACGTTAAATCTAAAAAATTTCTATCTGAATCTATGATTACTAAAAGTAACGGTAAAAAAATAGTTAAACCAGTAACCCCAAAGATACTATCTCACGTAATATCAAAAAACTATGAAAAAGAATTTGGCACTAAATTAAGTGAGTCAGAAAAAGGGATATTAAAAAACACACTACTAATGACTGAAGATACGGTAACTAAAGAATTTAATAATGTGAAAGATATAGCACTAACCACATTGAACAAATTATTGTCAGAGTCTAAAGATGATAATGTTTCAGCTAAATTAGTTGAGGTTAAGAATGAAATCAACACATTAGAAAGTTCCAAATCCAGCTATATTAAGGTTAGGGGCTTGTTAGAGGACTTGAACTAAAAGCCGTCAATTGTTATATTTAACTTAAGTAAAAAGTTAATATTATGGCAAAACAAGGTAGAGAAGTTAGGACTGACATTTCTGATGTTTTTAGAACATCATACGGTACTGTAGATTCTAGTACATTAAAATCACTATATTTAAATTTAAGCACCTGGATTGAACCTTTAGAGGAGGTTGATAACTGGGATAGACCTATAAAAAAATTTAAGTATATGATAGATAACCTAATACATAGAGAATTAAAAGATACCGAGTTTAAACAAAAAGCTATCGTTGATTTAGACCTTAGAGCTAGTGGTATGAGATTAGGTAAACGTAGTTTCATGAGGTGTGAAGTAACAATGTTTTTAAATAGTAGAAACAAACATAATATTAAATCTATAATCCTATCCAAAACAATTAACGACATAACTAAAAAAGTTATAAATGGTCCACTATCTACCACAAAATCCTTTAAGTTTCACAAAAAGAAAAAGTAATTAGAAACAATACCACACACTACGCAGTTTTTTTTATCTATTTTAATATTTATAAAAAAAGACAAATATGAAAATTTTAGAAGCTAGAGAGATTGGTCACGGTATATTAGTTGAAAGTGACGGGTATATCTCACCAAAAGACAATAAGAATATAATCACGGAAATGGCAAAAGATAGTTTCGATGGAGAAATATATATGAACGCTATTTTACAAAAATATGGTGTACCAAATAGAAATGGTAGGGTGTACCCAGAAAATATCCTTAAAAGAGAAAACGATAGATACCAAGAGGTTATAAAAAAGGGGGGTGCCATATCAGAGTTAAATCATCCAGAGTCTTCCCTAATTGATTTAGATAGAGCTTCTCATATAATAACAGAAACTTGGTGGGATGGTAATAGGTTAATCGGTAAGATAAAATTATTAACCTCACCTGGATACCTTAAAGAAGGTGTAATTTCTTGTGTTGGTGATATGGCGGCTAACTTATTAAGACAAGGTGTAACTTTAGGTATATCATCTAGGGGTGTTGGTTCTTTAGCAAAAAGTGGTGAATATAATGAAGTACAAGAAGACTTTGAGTTGGTGTGTTTTGATTTAGTTTCATCACCATCTACACCAGGGTCATACCTATTTAAAGAAGGTGAAACAGCGGACAGTGTTGATGAAGAACTACCAGTAGTGGAAACTAAAAAATCATCAAAGTCTTTAAATATGGATAAGTCTACCAACCTAATGAACCGACTTAACAATTTTCTAAGTAAATAATTTACGTTAATCCAATCACAAGAAGGATTTTTTACAATAATCTTATATTTATAATAAAACCGTGCATATATTATGTATGCGCATAACACTTTTTAAAAAAATAAAAAAACGTGAGTAAAACAATCTTAGAAAAAGCGTTGCTCGAGGCTGAACAGTTAGAAGAAACTATGAAGTCTAATGCAAAAGAAATACTTTCTTCAACTATGAAGGAAGAAATTCATGAATTAGTAAAAGAATCATTAAGCGAAAATGATTACCTAGAAGAGCAAGAAGACGAACAAGAAGTTGAAATCGATTTAGATATTGAAGATTTAGAAGATGAAACCGATATGGTGGATTTGGAAGAACCAACAATGGACCTTGATTTGGGACTTGACATGGAGGACGATACTGAAGACGACGCGGTATCACTAGAGTTACCACCTCTAGACTTAACACTAGCATCAGATGCTGAAGTACTAAAAGTATTCAAAGCTATGGGAGATGAAGACGGAATTATTATCCAACAGGATGATGAGGAAATCGAATTAACCGATAACAATACAGATACTGAATACCTAATTAAATTGGAACAATCTAAAAAATCAAAAACTATGAAAGAAGAAAAATCCATTAAAAATGACGAAGTAGTAGAAACTGCTGATAACAAAGAAATGGACGAAGTAGTTTATGAAATAGAACTTGATGAAGAAATGTATGAAGGTGATGTTGATGGAGTTTACGCTCCTGAATCAAAAGGTGCATTATCAAGACTCGAAAAATACAGAGATAAATCCAATATTAAAATGGAAACTGATGATTCTGAAATGGAAGAAGAAATGTACGAAGAAAAACATGAAGACATGGAAGAAGAAATGACAGAAGGAAATTACGGAATGAATAAGGGTGATAAATTTCATAGACATGACGTAGATGGTGTTGAAAAAGAAGCTGGAAAATACGGAGCTTATAACGAAGGTGACGACGTTGAAGGTGAAGTTGAAGAAGGCTGGGGTAGTAAAAAAGGTGAGTACAAAAGAACTAAGGGTCATAAAACTGGTAATGTCGATGGGCATTATAAGGATTATGAAATGGAAGGTGAATTAGAGGAAACTAGTAGATTAAAAGCTGGTCCTAATAAATCATTTTCTAAAATGGCTGGACAAAAAGTTTGGGGGAAGAAAAATTATAATGAATCTCGTAAACCAAGAAAAGCTAACTTAGGGGAAAGTCGTATAAGAAAGTCCTACAATCTTCTTAAAGAAGAAGTAGAATCTTTAAAATTAAAAAATGAAGACTATAAAACTGCATTAATAACTTTTAAAGATAAATTGAATGAAGTGGGTGTATTTAATTCTAACCTTGCTTACGTTACTAGACTATTCACTGAACATTCAACTACTAAGAAGGAGAAAATCAACATCTTGAAGCGTTTCGACAATGTTAAAACATTGAAGGAATCTAAAGGGTTGTATAAGGTAATCAAACAAGAGTTTTCGGATGATGTTGTTAAAGAGAAATCTAAAACTATTTCGGAAGCTGTTGAAAGAAAAATTACTAAATCATCTACTAGTGGGAGTGGTGGAAAACTTTTGGAGTCAAAAGTATATGAAAACCCTCAATTTAGTAGAATGAAAGACTTAATGTCTAAATTATAATAATAAATAAACGCTTAAAAAAAATTAAAAAATTATGGGAGCACTATTAGAATCAGGTATGGTTGGTAACATAGGTTTAAAACACCTTAAAGTTATCAAGGAAGATACCTTAAAAAAATGGGATGGTCTTGGGTTCTTAGATGGACTTAAGGGACATGTCAAAGAAAATGTTGCACAGTTATATGAAAACCAAGCAACAAATTTAATAAACGAAGCAACGACTGCTGGTGATTCAGGGTCCTTCGAAACGGTTGTATTTCCAATCATTAGAAGAGTATTCTCGAAATTGTTAGCTAACGATATCGTTTCTGTACAAGCTATGAACTTACCAATTGGTAAATTGTTCTACTTCGTACCTAAAATTACACCTAGAACTTTAGTAGCTGGTTCTGCAGCGGGTGGTCCAGGTACAGGTACTCACGGAGCACCTATGGGGTCTACAGGGAATCCAAACAATGCTAATCCAGTATCAGCAGCAACTGGTAACCTATATGACTCTTACTACGCACAGAATTCACCACAGTTAGCTAATGATGGTACGTACGATTACTCTAGAGGTAAATATACGTCTGTTACAGCTGGTACGGTAGAGGTTACTTGGAATGGAGCAGTTCCACCAGCATTAACTGACGGTCAAAGAGATGTAACAGTTTGTACTAGAGGTGTTATTGTTAAGTTATCTGGTTTCTCACAAACAGGTGTTGGTACTTTAACTGGTCCTGATGGAAATGAGCAAGATTCAGAAACTTTCTTATCTTCATTACAAATAACTTCATCGGTAGTTTTAGCTTGTTGTGACTCTGTTACGGCAACTACGGGTAATAATATTGCAGCTTCAACTGTAGGATATGGAACACAAACACCAATCTTATTCCGTGTTGTTACACAGAAATACGGTTTTGGTATTGTTGATAGAGCTGATACTTGTGATGCAAATGGAGATATCTATTTAGAAGTTGATACTTCTTGTCCAGCTTGTATTAGTTGTACTTCAGTTGATGGTTATGTTGGTATGACTGGAACAACTGGAGCTGCTAACTTTGATTTCCGTGCAGAATGGAGACAATATGCTACATTAGAATTTGAAGAAGATATGGGAGAAGTTTCTTTCGACCTTCAAGGTGTTACAGTTTCTGTAAGTGAAAGAAAATTAAGAGCTCAATGGTCACCAGAACTTGCACAAGACGTTTCTGCATTCCACAACATCGATGCTGAAGCTGAATTAACAGCTTTATTATCTGAAGAAGTTGCTGCAGAGATTGATAGAGAAATCTTAAGAGACCTTAGAAAAGGTGCAGCTTGGGATTTAAGATGGGACTACAACGGTTGGAAGAGATTCTCAGCTGGTCAAGCTCCATATACTCAAAAAGACTGGAACCAAACATTAATCACAGCGGTTAATCAAATTTCAGCTCAAATCCACAAGTCTACATTAAGAGGTGGGGCTAACTGGATTGTATGTTCTTCTGAAGTTTCTGCAATATTTGATGACTTGGAATACTTCCACGTTTCTAACGCAGCAGCGGACCAAGACCAATACAATATGGGTATTGAGAAAATTGGAACATTATCAGGAAGATTTACTGTATATAGAGACCCTTACTTCCCAGCTAACCAAGTGTTAATTGGACATAAAGGAACATCTTTATTGGATACTGGGTACGTTTACGCACCATATGTACCATTACAGTTAACTCCTACAATGTATAACCCATTCAACTTTACACCAATCAAAGGTATCATGACTAGATACGCTAAGAAAATGGTGAACAATAGATTCTACGGAAGAATCACTGTTGATGGAGTTAGAACGTTTGATGTTAGAGAACTTAGATAATCAATAATCTAATATATTTAAAAAGAGCCCTCTTATGAGGGCTTTTTTTTTATATGTGGATATTTATAATAAAAACAATTATGAACTTTTTTAAAAACATGTTAAGTAGTGAAGGTAAAGTTTCTAGTAAGAGATTTGTTACTTTCGTATGTCTTCTATTTATGTTAATTGGTTATACAGCAAATCTATTTTGGGATTTTACAATTGACGATAACTTATTCGAATCTTTACAGTGGATTGTAATGGCAGGACTTGGTTTTACAGCTGCGGAAAATTTTTCACCAAAAGATGAGGTAGTTACGGAAGAAGAACCAACACCATCGTCTACCATCGTAACCCATGAATATAATTATGATGATGAAGATATCTAAAAAACAAAAACCACTCTTTTGAGTGGTTTTTTTATATCTTTATTTTTTACTTAACTGTTATTTAACAGTCACAACAAGTACAGTCACATTTAGTACCACACTTACAAATTTCACAATCACACATAATTTTTAATTTTTTAGGTTTTATTTATTTTTTTCTTTTTTTAACATTTCTTTAGCTTTTAAAACTTCAGTTTTGTTAGATAAGTTTTTACCAGCTCTATTTATGTAAAAAGTAATTCTTGTTAAAGCTTCCTTTGCCCCATCTTTTAAATTTTTTAATCCAGCAACTATCGCCGAAGCCTTTTTCGTAAATAAACCTTCTGGAATTTTTACGTCAGGAGTAATTTCAGGAATGGTGTCATCCTCGTTTAATTTTTTTTTTAATCTATCCACAATACTCTCCATCCAACTATCTTCATCATCTGAACCAGGTTGCGTTGTTATGGTACCAGCAAATGATTTTTCAGTTCCAGGGTCTTGGTCTTCCACCATTTCTTCTTCTATATCATCATCCTCATATAGGTCTTTATATTTATCAGTTGGTTTTGCCATACCTAAATTTGAAAATCCTCCTCCATGAGCATTTAATGATGGTGTTGAACCTAGATTTTCGTTAACTATTTTCTCTATAAGAGAAATTAATTCGTTTTCAGTTACTTTTATTTTTTTCATAATTGGTTTGTTATTTGGAATTTTATTACTTTACTATAAGTATCTACTTGTTGATTAGAAGTCGCTTTTATATCCATATAATACTCGTTAGGTATCATCCAAGAAGTGTCTAATAAGAAATAGTTATCGGTAAAGGTTTTATTTATTTTAGTCCAAGGAACCACATCTATTTCTGTAGTACCTTGTTTAACATATAATCTATATTGTATATTACCCACTAAAGCTTCTTGATTTACAGTGTATGGAACCCTAGCGGAAACAAATATTTTTCTAGTATCACCAGCTTTAATTTTTTCATCTTCTTTAATACCAGAGACAGAATAACCAAACACTTTTGGTTTCATAACAGTGGTACCAATAGTGTGACCATTAACATAAACTATAAACTCGTTAGTAATATTTGGTTGAGATATTCCGCCAACAAAAAGGTTAGACCATTCGTCAGTGTATTGGACTGGTGGTATTTGTGGTAACGGAGGTAATATTGTATAATCTACGTAATAAGCTCCACAAGTTAATGTCGATGCTGTTATAGTAGTAACTAAAACATCATTACAGTCTCTAATTTTAACAATAGGGTCCTCAGTAAAACACATAGGTTCACCATCACAATCATAAGCGTATAAAAATAATCTATTCTTACACCCAACCTCAAAGTGATTCCTACTATCATCTATAAAATCGTCAAAAGAAGTCTCTAGAAAAGGTTCAAAAAAGGTTTGTGTGTGACGTGAAAAGAATCCAACCGAATAAGCCTCTGTTAATCCACTTAATAACTCAAATTGGGGTAAAAAAGCTATACCATATGTAACACCAGTTTGTGGAGATACTAATTGACTACCTATTTCATTATTTAATGCTGTACTATTAAAAGCTATATCTTCATTTCCAGTATCAAAATTTTGTGTAGCTAAAACAGTATAAGAAGTTGGAAGTAAGTTATTATAAGTTCCCTTATTAGGCCAAGTATATAGTGTTGTAGAATTAAACCAATTACTAGGTCTATGTGATTGTGTACGATTATATTCTGGTTCAAGAGCAACAGTAGGTATTTCATAGTCATAACCTACACCTTCATCCCACAAAGAAGTTTTTGAACTAGGTACTTTATATAACATTAAAGTAAATGATGTAGCTCTTCTAGTATCATTAATTAAAACTTTTTGATTTATTAACTGGTCATCAAAACTAGAAGTGTTTGTCATACGTAAAGTATGTTTAATATTTGGGTTGTAAGTTAAGGTATATCCGGTTTGTCCATCACAGGTATCTGAAGATTGTCCACCCCCACTAAAAGAAATTGTGCCGGAACTAAATGCTATGTTAGATATAGCTTGAAAATTACCAGTATTAACAGTCGGTGTGGTTAGGTTACCAGGTTCTACTACTGTATTCCCGGAAAAACCAAGATTAACTTGTGTTAATGTTACACTAGTCCCACTTGACGTACATAAAATGGTTCCGTTATGCCCACTAACACTGTTTACAGCTAAACAAAAGTTTTGTGCTTGTGTTTCTAAAGTACTAGCGGAAGTAAATATGAATTGGGTGTATAAGTTAGTACCGTCAGTCATAGTAGAACCATTAGAACCAGGAAATGTAGGAGAAGCGATGTTTATGTAACTAATAGATAAACCAGCTGCATCTTCTATAGTCATGTATGAAAAAGAATTACCTGATGAAGTAAAGTCAAAATTAAAAGTTGCTGCAACATCATACAGACCTGTGTAAGTACAAGATGTTAAAGGCATACAACAATTTGTGTATTTTTCTTTTAAGTCTGTTAAATCTAAGTCAAAAATAAACCTACTATACCCTTTAGTTGCAGTTTGAGTAAATCCGGTTTTATCATTACAAGTATCTCCAGTTAGTCCGGTAAACTTACATCTGGTTGAATTTCTACCATAAAATAGTTGTGTTACTGGGTTTCTACCAGTATTAGTATTACTATCAGCTATGATTGTATTGTTTTTGTTAAGATATGACCTGTGTATCGACATTAAATTATATTTATATATAAATATCTAGTTAATCCTAATATTTTTATTTAAGATAGTTTTAGGGGCATCGGCCAATAATCTACCCACATCCTCAATCCTAGTACCACCATGTGCTTGAGGAACAGGAGCCAATCCAGGAAATGCATGACAATGATTTTGCATAAAATCTACAATTTTTTCTAATAATTTTAATAACTCTTCACCACGTACGACAGAATTGGTTTTAGGGTCAATATTATCTATATAGGTTTCCTGTGTAATACCATAATGGTTATCTTTAAGGTTTAAATTACCTAAATAGTTTATTTCGTGTGATAAAAGGTATATTTTTTCTGAACCAACTGAAACAATTCCTTGTTGTCCCGACAACCCAGTATTTAATTTAGATACTTTTTGTTTAACAGACTCAACCTTAACCTCCCGCTTACCAGCATTTTCAGACATAGCTAAACCATAACCTTTAGTATCTACACCATCTAACTCTATTTTAGATTTTATAAAATTAGCTACATCTTTTTTAGCTTGAAAAAATGGTGTAGAAATAACTAAATCGTTTTTTTCCATAATATCTAAAGAAGTTCTATCAGGTCTAAAATATAATGGAAATATGTTTGGTAGGTTTTTAATTTTCTCTGGTGGTGTGGCATTAGAGTCTAACATCTTAGTCAAACGGTTCCAATCACCTTCATCAATATACGATATGAATTTTGTAATCTGTTTAGCCACTTTATTTTTTGACATAGAATTAAAAGAGTATTTCACCCAGTAATTGTCTGGTAGTGGTGATACAGGTGGTAAAGTTACTCCAGGTATGTCATCACTTAAATCATAATCTCCAGCCATATAAGATTTAACACTATTAGGGTCATAACTTGTACCAGTACCACTAACACTATTAACTACAGTATAAGCAGCAACCCAACCCGAAACATTATCCCACTCTGCCCCAGTACCATCAACTAAGTTAGGGGTATCTAGGTGGTACACAATCATAGTCCTTAAATAATCGTCGTTACTAGTAGGTACGTTCTCCTCAACCTCAACTCTTTCCATAGTAGTGGGAAATGTATTTAATTGAATAAATGTTGATTTAGGGTTGGTGTCTGGAACCTGACTACCAACAACCTGTTTAAATTTACCTGACCGAATAAGAATTTGTGGGTACCAATTCTCCACTTCAGAACCTTCATTGTCATCAGGCAAAGAATATTCTCTCATACCTAAAACAATGTCAGTATTGTACCTACCAACAATAGCTATATCTTCAGGGTTAGGAAAAACACCTTTTTTACTAATTTGTGGTACTAAACTAGAATCACCTGAAGCACTAGGAGTTCCTTTTAAATATGGTTCACCTAAAGTACTATTTTGTTTTTGTTCTGCAGTAACACTTAGTGCGTTTGTCCATTTATCCATTTTAACGTTAGATGGGTGAGATATTAAAGGCCCTATATAAAATTTATTTAAACTATCTTTTGGTGATTGTTGAGAAAATGAGGTAAACAATTCTTTTTTCATTGGGACCACATTTAAGTTATAGGGTAATAAAGAACCGTATAAATAGGGGTCATCCTTAGACCAAGGAACTACCTTATTACCATTCTCATCTCTTGATGCATCAGCTACTGTAGGGTCATTTTTTTTACTTCCTGTAGTTCCACCACCAAAAGGTGACACACCACGAATTCTACCTAATCTTAATGGGTCAGCATTGTCTACACAAACAACAAACCCAAAAGACTTATGACTTACATCATAAGCACCTCTACTCTGACTTTTAGAGAACATACTATCATCAGATTTTTGAAAAAAATATTTCATAATTAACTCACTTTACGTTTTTTTAACTCAGACTCAACTAAATTAAACTTTTTTTCAATATCATCTAAATGGTGGGTTAAACCAATAAGTAACGATTTTGTTTTATCAAACTCAATTTTTAAATTAGTCATCATGTCAAATAATTCCTTATTAGGTTTTTCTTTATAAGATTTAAAAAATTCCATAATTTATCTTTTTTATCCAACCGTACCCCCAACTTCTGTAAAAGGTACAATTTGTCCAGGTCCCATAGGGGTTATTACTTGCCCTTGCATTATTACCCCTAAGACTTTTTTATTTTGACCATCCTCTTCCTCTTTTGCTTCCATAGCTCTAAAAAATACGGGTAGTATCATATTAGAACTACCGTCAGGTAAATCACCTATGGGTACACCATCTTGTTGGCATTTGGTTAAAAACCTCTCAAAAGTACCTAGAGCTGTTGTTCCCGGTCTTAGATTTGCAGCTGCCACTAAAAATGGTGGTACTTTAAATGGTATGTCAGGCATATTAGCCATTAATAAACCTAATAGTATGTTATATATTTCTTGACAGTTTTTAGCGTTATTTAAAGCAGCGATTAAGGGTAATAACAAATCAAGTAAATGACGAATCATTCTTATTTTTTTCTTAGCCTGTTCACTTAATTTTCTTCTAATTAACTCTCGTATTTTTTGTAGTAAATATTGTTTAACCATCTTCATAATCTCCTTAATTACCTCCTGTAATATTTCTTTAATAACACGAATAATAACTCTTCTAAAGACTTTAGCAAATAATTCTATAGAAGTACATAGTTGTCCATTTTGGTTTAGTATTTTACCAGTTAAAACTAAAGGTAATACACCTTTAGGGTTCATAACACTATACATTAATATTTGGGGTAATTTTTTAAGTAAATTTTCTTTAAAGTCAATTTCTACCGGTAGACTAATAGTACCCAAACCTAAATCATAGCCAGCTTTTTTTGCTGAAGATTTAGCTAGTTTTTGTAATAGTAAATCAAAAATTTGTAACTTTTCCTCCATTACTTCTGTAGCTAAAATTTCACCCACAGATTCGTCTACCATCGAGTTGTCTATGGGTATGTCTAAAGAATTACAACTTTGTAAAGTTAAAACATTCCCTAACTTACGATTTACCTCTAACATCATTGCACGTTCTTCTTCCACAGTAAAGTTAAAGTAGTTGTCTTCATCTGTTAACTCATCGTGATGACCGATAGACTCACTATTAGGACCAATTAAATCATCACCATCACATGAGGCTAAAACATTTTCCATAAAATTAACAAAAAATTGTAAAGCTTTTAAATCTTGAACACTAAAAGCTTGGTTCCTAACACTCATAAAACCAGTTAATATTTCCATTAAAGCCCCAATTAAATTTTGTAACTCTATTAACCTAATATTACCAAAATAATCCTTTAAAAAATCTATAAAAGTAAATTTACTTCCTTGTCCAGGAGTAGCAACTGCAGTACCGTTACATCCTGGAGCACTAGCAAATTGTGTTGACGTTGTGTCGGTCTTATAGTATGGGTATATGTTTAATACTGTCGGACTACCCAACACAGAAATAACCTCAACATCAAATAAAGCTCTTCCACTTTTACCGTATATTGTTCTAATATTACCTGGTGCTGCAGGAATACCATTACCGATACTAGCTGAATTATTAAATATTAAATCACGTAAAAATCGGTTAACTGGGTACGGAGACTGACCAACAGGATAAGCAGAATTTATTAGAGGGTCCTGTTCATACATATATTTCCCAACATCACTATTAGGGTCATTAAATAATTGTTTAAGTAAGTCTATTTCAGCAACCTCAATACTAACACCAGTTCCAGGAGCTCCTGGTAAACCATCACCAACAACGGGAACTAAGGTAGTTAAATCACAATTAAAAGCTTTTATTATTTCTTCTAACAAAATGTCTTTGGCTCTTGGTAATACTTTAAGTGTAGATTGCCTAATAAGTTTATTTAATGTGGATAACCACACATCACCATAAGAATCTACTAAATGTTTTTCTTTAAAAGATTTTTTGGTTGTTTTAAAATCACCATCACCTTCCTTACCTTTTCTTTTTTTCTTTTTAGCGGCTTTAAAATTTTTAATCTTAGCTTGAACATTTTTTCCAGCTTTAGTATCTTTTAATTGTTTTAAAAGTTCTAATAAAAAAGGTAACGGGTTATTTGTTATGTCCCTTATGGCTTCAAAAGTGTCTTGCCATTCTTGTGCATTTTCACGAACTTTTTTTTCGTCCGTAGTGTCTAAAAAAGCTATTAAACCTTCTACTTTTGAGAATATGTCTTTTTGGGTATTTTGAGTATCGGGCATTACATATTATATTCTAAACTATTATCACCATCATTTTTGGTGTCTTTACCGATATCACTAAGTAATTCGGTTAAAGTTTCTCTAACATCACCGTCCAGAACAGAAGTGATATTTTTACCCTCATTGTTCTTACTCATAATAGTAGCCATTAGTTTAGATAATTGTAATTTTTTGTCTATAGCAGAATCTATAATTTTTTGTTGTTCCTTTAGCACAGGGCCAATCAAAGCCATATCACCTGCCTCTTTCATAAACCCTATCATTTTGTTTTGTATACGAATAGCAGTACTACGTTGTTCAACACATTCATTGTAAATTTCCTGCATTAAACTTAAAGAACTTTCGTTAGTTAAATTTATTTGTTTTCTTTTAGGTCTTGGCATACTAATAAATATCCGACTTATCTATTTACCAACTTTTCTACGATTTCTTTGTATAAGGATTTAAATGGTTTTAAGGCAGACCTAATTTCTTTAGTAGTTAAGCCACTCATTTCTCTAAGTTGGTAAAGTATTATATTTTTGTTGAACTTATTACCTTTTCCGGCAATAAAAATAGATTCGTAATTCTCAAAAACATCGATTAGACAATAACCTATCTTTTCTTCATTAACATTTAATCTACTTTCAGAAGTAAACTTCTTAAGCTCTTCAACTAAAGCTACCATTACAGTCTCTACTTCCACATCACCATCAAAAATAGTGTAAGAAAATTTTTCATTTTGCTCTAAACTATAAGAAATATCCTCATAAGAAATTTTTCTATTCCTATCTCTATTGTCTTTCATTATTTGACCCATAAGATAATTTTTACAAATAGTACCAAAATACGAATAAGCTTTTTTTCCTTTGGCTGGTTTAAACTTTTCCATTTTAGTCACTAAAAATGAAAGTGTGTCTGTATGTATGTCAGTAAATTCCATATTAGGTCGATATAGTTTGTATCTACGAATTATACTATCTATCATTTTAATTAGTGGGTCTCTAAGAAACTCATTATAAACCACATTCTTCTCATCCCAAGTAGAGGCGGTAAGAAAAATACGTACCGCTTCTTCTTGTGGTGGACCAAAATACTGTTTAGTTAAAGGTTTTCTTCCCATACCAATTTATGAGTTAAACGATACCTCTCTATCAGATGTGAAGAAATATTCTTTTTTTGCTGTATCAACCCAAAACTTAGCTTCTTCTTGACTTAACAGACTGTTATTTGAATATTTATAATCCCAGAACAAAGAATTAGTTCTTTGGTTCGTATGCTTGTACCCAACTTTAGGGATTGTCATAATTGTTGTATCATTATATGTCGCTCTTAAAAGAAACTCATAATTAAAAGTTAATCTCATAGAGGATTTTAACCCACCAATCTCTTCAAACTTATCTTTATTCATAATTAGACCACTAACTTGAAAATTTTGAAATTTTAGTAGGGTGTTGTTGTCTAGATATCCTTGTTCCTCAGAGAAACCCATAGCCCATAAAGCTTCGTTTGTGAACCCCACAAATTGGCCTTGTTCGTCAGTATCTACCACTAACGGTAAAAAAATATCCACGTCTGGGTAATGATTAACGTACTCGTCAAAATTCTTAAACCAGATATTAGAGTACTCGTCATCAAACTCTAAAATAGAGAAGTATTCAGTTTCACACTTATCCACACCAAAGTTTACTTGGCCACAGTAATCTGTTTTATCACTATTATATAATATAGAGACACTTAAGTCCTCAGGTTTTTCCCAAGAATCCATATAAGCTTTAACATCTTTATTATCAGCACAAACAACCATTAAATTATTAGGTTTAACAACTGATTGTACAACACTTTTTATGGCTTTCTTAAACCACACATCAAAATCTCCAGACACATCGTGTACTGGTAAGATTACACTAACTTGTTTATTTTTCATAATATTAAATATTTTCCTCTACAGGTTTAACTTTATTTATAGAAATATCTAGTTCAGATATTTTATCAGATACCAATTTGTCAAAGTAATTAACTATACCATCACGCTCCGAAGTTTTAGGTAACGAATTTACTGTCTCATCCATTTTTTCGTATAAAGAACTAGGTAAAGAATCTTCCAACCAATTCTTCATATAATTACCCAAAACTTCCACTAACTTAGATTCGTCAAAAGCCCAAATACCATTTTCATTATTTAACCATTCAGGTTTCATCATAGGTAGGACTCCAATAACTGGTGTCTTACACATCATAGACTCTAGTGGGAACGTACCGTAACTACTAATTCTATCAACCCAAACTGAAACACAACATTCACCTAAATCTTTAGCGAAATCTTTTCTAGACAAACCTCTTAGGTCTTTAAATGTCACCCATTTAAATTGTGGGTTTTCTAAATAAAAAGATTTGATTAATTTCATAGTCTCTCTTTGGTCTCTAGTATGGACGCCAATCACAGGACGTTTAGGTTTATCAGAATCTTTAAAGTACTCAGGTATTGTTGGTGTTATGACTGTTGTTTCCACTGAAGGAAATAGTTTTTTTATGTGGTCTGATTGTGCCTGTGTTGTTGTGATACATTTATTAACATTATAATTAGCCCAACCAAAGCCAGGATTTAAAGTTTCTAAAATATAATCATAACATTGTGATAACATAATTTTAGTGCAAGGCATATTCATTAGTTGTTCTAAAACATGACCAAATACTTCAGGAATTATCACAAAATCTTGTGGTCCTACTTTTAATTCACCACCCTCTATGTTAGCGTGAGGTAATTTTGTGTATTCCTCATCTAACCAAGAACTAACACCTTTGTAGTCTGTTTTTTCATGTAATATATAAGCGTTATACCCAGCGTCTATAAGGTGTTTCACGTATTGGTAGTTTGTGTTTACTGATGCGGCAGCATTACCAACAGTATCCTGAGTTAAGAAATAAAATTTTGACTCTTTGTTTTTTAATTTAGTCAAAGCATTTTCTAGTTGTTCTAATTGTTCCATTATTTATTATTTTTGTTTAATTATTTTATACTTTATTAAAGTGTTAAGTGCTAGCTTATAAGATACTGACATTTTTTCTAAAGATAAAGCTCCTAAACCAGGGTCAACATCTTCTATAACGTTACAAGTGGTATCAATCATAAGTTTAAAAAACTCAAATTTAGGTAACATTATATCGGTATTTTGTATCTCAGAATCAAGTTCTTTGTCTAATTCTTTTTCTTTAGCTGTAGGTTTGTATGTGACCTGACTCATAAACTCATCCACATCATAATATAACACTTCATTACCTACTCTAAGCCTTAATTTGCTCATGTTGTCCATATATGTTTTCAAACGATTCAATATCTTTAAGTGTGTTTATACGTAAATTACAAACCAAATCGGCATTGTAAACTTTATCTACGATTATTAATTCTTTATCTTTAGGTTTAGATTCTATAATGTCTATGTCTGAAGTTATAAACAAATCAGTTTTTTCCCAAACTTCATTTACGTTAGACGTGTTGTAAAATGCTATTTCATCACAAGAACACCCATATTTAGCTAAAAACCATAGTGTTGATGATTTGGCTCTACCTAAATCATCTCCCACAACACGTAACTTATAACCTTTAGGCATTTCTTTATATAAATCGGTTAAATGAGTCATAACATTAATTGCGGTTTCTT